>JAEEGL012406031.1_pt1 | contig 145152 bp, 180 predicted proteins | sample 9134231 | NCBI WGS metagenome assembly JAEEGL01 (sample SAMN16246548, study PRJNA631951) | gut metagenome | biome: gut microbiome; feature: rumen; material: fiber-attached | host: Bos | place: Iran: Karaj | collected 2018-10 | reverse complement strand
TGGTTAAGGCCAGATTGAAACGAAGACAAAAACAATCCCTTTGGATTGTTTTTACGACGCGGCCTTTGGCGAATCCTTCTACCCCTGCCAACAGATAGACTTCAGTTTTTTACTGAAGTCTTGTTTCGTTTTAATAGAAGGATTCGAAAAGGAGTGGTCAAGTTTCAAGCTGGTTAAGGCCAGATTGAAACGAAGACAAAAACAATCCCTTTGGATTGTTTTTACGACGCGGCCTTTGGCGAATCCTTCTACCCCTGCCAACAGATAGACTTCAGTTTTTACTGAAGTCTTGTTTCGTTTTAATAGAAGGATTCGAAAAGGAGTTTATATGTCTAATAAATTTATTTATTCATTTTTTCTTTTACTAATTTTTATCATTTGCCTTAGTACTGTTACTATATCTCTTAATTTAAAATATTTAGCAAAAATAAATACTAAAGAATTATTGACCGACTCTAGCTTTCATTATAACCAATCAGCCAAATTTTCTTGGCCTTTATTTGGTTATTACAATATATCATCATATTTTGGAAATCGAATATCCCCAACAAGTCGGTGCATCTTTATATCATTCTGGAATTGATATTCCAGCTCCAGAGCGGCACAAATATTTATAGTATTTGCTCTGGGAATGTTATTTTTACTGGATTTTATGGAGCAGATCGGTTATTCAATAATAATAGAAAATCAAAACATCCAAGTAATATATGCTCATGTTTCACCAAATTTTATAGTAAGTAAAAACAAAAATATTATTCAAAATCAAAAAATTGGAACTGTAGGACCTAAATACATAGATGCAATAGAAAACACAAAATATTTCGATTCTAATCGGCAAAAAGACAAATGGAGCAACAACAGGACCTCATCTTCATATAACAATAAAAAAAGACGGCATAGCCGTTAATCCTTTAGATTATCTATAAAATAAAAATAGTCTAGTAAAAACTAGACTACTTTATTTACATATCATCTTCAAACTCTCCCCAATCCAATTCAATTAAATTATTACATTTAGGGCAAGTAATTTCATGATTCGTATCATCATATTCTACAGAAAACTCAAAATTACAATATGGGCAAGAAATTTTTTCTGTTAAATGTATTTCTTCTACTTGAGTCTCTGAATAATTTCTTTCCAAATAGCTTAACCTTGTTTCAAAATTAGATACTTTTGAACTAAAGTTATCTACTACCTTTGTAATTTCATCAATATAGCAAATAGATAAATCAGCAAGAGCAGCTCTTGCAATAATTAAATCCTTTTTATTCTCTATTTTACCATCAAGTTTTTTTAGAATCTCATTATACTTTTTACCAATCAATAAAAAGACCTCCTGGAGTCCATAAGATAAATGCTCTTTATCTTAGAGAACTAAATTCTTTCCATATATTGACCAGTTCTTGTATCTATTCTAATTTTATCTCCTATTTCAACAAATAATGGTACTGATATTTCTAATCCATTTTCAAGTTTTGCTGGTTTTCCTGATGTAGTTGTTGTATTTCCACTAAATCCAGGTTCTGTGTAAGTTACTTCTAATTCAACAAACATTGGTGGTTCTACTGCGAACACATTTCCTTTGAAAGAAAGCATTGTAACATTCATATTTTCTTTAATATATTTTAATGCTTCACCAATTTGGCTTTCATTTAATGGAATTTGATCATATGTATTATTATCCATAAAGTAATACAAATCTCCATCACTATAAAGATATTGCATATCTTTTTTCTCAATTTCAGCCCCTTGAAGTTTTTCAGAAGGATTAAATGTTCTTTCAATAACTGCTCCAGTAATTACATTTTTCATTTTAACTCTTACAAAAGCAGCTCCTTTTCCTGGTTTTACGTGTTGAAATTCAACAACTCTAAATACATTGTTATCTAATTCGAATGTTGTTCCGTTTCTTAAATCACCGGCCATATATACATCTGCCATAATATTTTACCCCTTTTCTATAAATTTTATACTATATGAAACTTATATTTTCATATTATTTCCACAAAAATACTTAAATATATTATCATAATTAATGCTAAAAATCAATACATTTTAGAATTTTGATTATTCATTGTTTGTATATAATTATTAGTCTAATCTTTCCGTTGGTGCTCCTCCATCATTTAGTCTTTCGGTAGGAGCTCCATTATCTAAATCTTGGAATAGCTCTGTAGATCTTTTTTGTATTTCTTGCTTTATATCTGGACCAACACTAATTCTATTATCCAAACTTTCTTTCTGTCTTTCTTCCTGTAATTTTCGTTCATTCCTCATAATATTTAAAAATTCATCATAAGTTACTACATATTCTTTTGAAAATCCTGCTTCTTGCAACCAATCTCCTACTCTATTAATATTTTCAGTTGTTGTTATAACTCTATATAATTGTTCCGGATGTTCTCTTAAGTTTACTGTTTCAATGCGACTTTCCATTCCATAATACATAGATTTTTTATCTAATTCAGTTCTTGGAAATAAAACAAATATACAACCGAGCAGGTAAACATCTTGAATAAGCATTTAAATCAGCATAGAGCTGTACTGTAAAATTAACATTATTAATATTAGTTACTGAAATGGAACCTTGAACATCAGTTGAAGAATTATACCCTTCATACCTTTCAGGAGTTGGAGATATTACACCACTTTTTAATATTTTTCTTGCAAAATAAATTGGTGTTCCATGGAAACACAAATCTATTCCGATCTGGTCTAACATCTAAAAAAGCTTCTTGAAATTTGTTGTAAAACAAATCTCTTTCATAAATATCTTTTATAGAATTTGGTCTCATAAATCTTTTAGCAAGCAATGCTTTCTCAAGGTTATATTCCCATTGATGTGGTTTGCCATTCTTACCTTGAATATTTTTTTTGCACCTTTCTATATCATCATTTATATTTGATAAAGCTCTAGTATAATCTTTATACTCTTGAGTATTCTTATTTAATATTGATTGTATTTTATATTTTATTCTTTTTAAAAAATCATTTATTGTTTCTATTTTTAGCACCTCTATTTCTTTATATCACACTATCTTTTTAATACACAAATATTTTTTGCAGCTTTTGTTAAATTGTTGCATCCGCTTTTATTTATTAAAATTGTATCTTCAATTCTTATTCCAAATTTTCCAGGCAAATAAACTCCTGGCTCAACAGTTACAGTCATATTGGCTCTTAATTTTGTATCATATTTAGAATTAAGAACTGGTTCTTCGTGAATATCTAGCCCTAAGCCATGACCAAATGAATGTAATAATTCATATTTTATACTTTTATAATCTTGTTCACACTCTTTTAATACTTCTTTTATATTTAATCCATCTGTTAATTTTTCTGAAATTTTTTCATATTCTTTTAGCACAAAGTGATAAACTTTTTCTTCCTCTTCTGTTATTTCTCCAATAAATAAAACTCTTGAAAAATCTGAACAATATCCATTTACCTTACATCCAAAATCAAATTGAATAATATCTTTTGATTCAATTTTTCTATCTGTCGGTACTGCGTGTGGCATAGAGCTATTTGGACCAGAAGCTACTATTGTATCAAATGATAAGCAATCTGCTCCATTTGTTTTCATATATTTTTCAATTTCAAATGCAATTTCTTTTTCTGTTTGACCAGGTTTTACAAAGTCTTTTATATATTCAAAACATTTATCTGTAATTAAACAAGCTTTTTTTATACTATCAATTTCTTCTTCATCTTTAACCATTCTATTTAATTCTAAAATATGATTAGATTCTGAAAGATTAACTTGATATGTTCTTAACAACTCTTTATAAGCTTCATAAGACACATAGCTTTCTTCAAAGCCTACATTTTCACAAGAGGTAAAATATGATTCATAATCATATTTATTCAATTTTTTAATATCATATGCAACTATTTCTTGATCTATTGTTAAATAAGAATTAACAGCTTCTAAATATCTTGAATCTGTTAAAAATGCATTCTCTTTTGGAGTTATTAATAACGTTCCTTCAGCTGTTAAGCCAGTTAAATACTTAATATTTATTGGATTAGATATAATCATTCCATCTAGTCCCATAGCTACCATTTGGTTTTTCAACCCTCTCATTTTTGAATTCATAATTTGCCCTCAAATAATTATTTAGATTTTTGGATAATCTATTAAACCTTATAATCCCATAAGCATATTACTAATTGCTTTGCAAAATCCCATGAACCATCTTATTACAACACCATCTCCTGCAAACATCACAAAAAAAGTAGCTAGCACTAAGAAAGGTCCAAATGGAACATATTCATCTTTTATTTTTCTAATTGCTCTATATATTAAAACTATTATTGAAATTGCTGCTGCAATAAAAAAACTTAAAAGTGAAATTTCACATATGGCTGTTACTCCAAAGTATAATCCTATTGCTCCCATAAACTTAACATCACCAAGTCCCATCGCTTCTTTTCCTGCAATTATACCTCCAAGTAATGTTATTAATAAAAATATTCCTCCACCAGTTAATAATCCTAAAATCATATTTTTAGCAATTGCAATATTGTTTAAGCCATAAATAAATGTAAATATTATTCCACATTCAAAAATAGTCATATTTAATCTATTAGGTATTATTCTATGCTTTAAATCTATTACAAAAGCACTTATAAGCATTGGACTTAATACTAAAAATTTTATTAAATCTAAATTTTTAAAAAGACTATTATGTATTCCAAAGCAATATAAAAGACCAATATATATTACTGCTATTAAAAGCATTATAATATATTGCATATTATATGTTTTTTTTCTTTCTTTCCAAAACTTTTTAAAAGAAATTTTTTCTTCTTTTACATACACTTCATTTGTCCAAGAGACAATTTTTCCGCACAAGCAATCCTAAAAGTCCTAATAGTAAGTAATAAACAATTGATACATTTTTTATATACATATTTATTTTGCCTTTCCTTCTTTTTCTATCTTTTTCAAATATTGTTTAATTATAAAATTTTCCATTGGTCTTTTCCATTTTGTATACCAAAAGTCCCTTTTATCAACCGGTTCAACAAGGATTGCAAACATTTTACTTCTTTTAGCACCTAAAACATCTGTAAATATTTGATCTCCGATAACAGCTATATTTTCGGGTTCTAATTTTAATTTGTTTTTGGCTTTTGTAAATCCTGATCTTGCAGGTTTTTTTGCAAAATTTATGTATTCAATATTTAAAGTATTAGCAACTTGCTCAACTTTATCTATTTTATTTGTATTAGATAAAATCATACTTTTGAAGCCTTCTTTAAGAATGTTATCATGCCATTGTTTAGCTCCATCTAACATTTTTCTATCTATATCAATAAGTGTATTATCTATATCTAAAATCAATCCTTTTATATTATTATTTCTTAATAATTCAGGGGTGATCTGTGTAACATCTTTACAATAATAATCTGGATATAATATCATTTTTTCTGTATGAAATATTCATACTCTCCTTTCTTAATAATAACTTTTGCATTACTATATTACCAATTTAGCAGCCTTTTGTCAATCTATATTTAATAGACAATTCAAGTTCCAACAATAAAAAACGTTATATACTTTATCATAAATCTGTGTCTATGCCAATGAAAATGAATTAGCCGTTCTTAATTATTTCAAATATAATGAATAATAAAATATATAACGTTTTAAAAAGTAACAATTGGATTTATAAATACTATCTACAAAAAATATGTTTACCAATAGTTATTACTTGTGGTCTACTCCATATCCATTTTGAAGTAGCAGTACTAGGATTAAAATAATATATACATCCGTGAAGTAGGGTCCCATCCATTTAATGCATCCTGTGCAGCTTTTTTTGCAGTAGAATTTGGCTCCATATTTATTTGTCCATCAGATACTACAGAAAAAGCTCCACTTTGATATATAACACCAGAAATTGTATTTGGAAAAGAAGAACTAGCAACTCTATTTAAAACTACTGCAGCTACTGCTACTTGTCCCTTATAAGGCTCTCCTCTTGCTTCTGCATATACTAAATGACTTAATAGATTTAGATTACTTGAATTACTTGATGAATTATTAGAATTTGATGAACCAGATATTCCCATTGCAGATAATGTTTTTGGGCCTGCAATTCCATCTACCGTTAACCCATTTTTCTTTTGAAAACTCTTAACTGCAGTAACTGTTTGAGAACCATATATTCCATCAACCTTTCCTTTATAATATCCCCAATTTTTTAATTTTGTTTGTATTTGTTTTACCTCTGATCCACTTGAGCCATATTTTGATAATGCATTAACATTTCTATAACTTATAAAGAATAAAAAAATAAAAATGATAAAAACAAAAATAATAAATACTTTCTTTTTCATATCACAAATTATAATATCAAAAATATTATAAACTCCTTTCTTTTTTCTTTATTTTTTCCAATTTTGTAAATTTTATTAAATATTATAAAATTACTAAATACACTGTAATAATAGCTTTGTAAAGTTGTTGTTATTTTGTAATAAAAATTTAATATTTTTTTGTCTAAATTTATCAAAATCCTATTGAAAAATAAAAATATTATATTTATAATAGGGTTATGATATTGAAAGGATTTGAATATTATGGAATTTACTAATGAAATCTTTTTTAATAAAAATTTAGTTGCAGAAGAATCAGTAATTATTACATACTCTGGAAAATTATATAGAGAACATTCAGAAGACATTTTTATAGTCTATGGATATGGTGATAATTGGGAATACACTGAAGAAACTCAAATGAAAGAAACAGATAATGGCTTTGAAGTAACATTAACTTTAAAAAATTATGACAAAATAAATTTCTGTTTTAAGAATAATTTTAATATCTGGGATAATAATTCAAATAATAATTACATTGCACATATATCTCCAAAGCAAGTTACAACTTCAATAGAATCTAGTAATGATACTAACATAAATTCAGAAGAACAAACTGACAATGATAATGACAATGATAATGATAACAATAACGATAACAATACTCCATTAATTGATGGAACAAATTCAAATTCTGAATCATCATCTTCTCAAACAGTTGAAACTTCAGATGAAGAAGAAACTAATGAAGAAGAAAACACAAATGAAGAAACTTCAGAAAAAGATACTTCTACAACAGAAAATTTTGAATCACAATCTAATGATGAAGCAGTTTTTACAAATTTATTAAATTCATTATTAGAAAATATTCGTCCAATAAATGAATCAATTAATTTTGATAATGGTTATGGACTTCAATCTGTTGATGAAATAAAAGAAGAATCTTTTGAAGAATCTAATGATAATTTATTAAATGAATTCTTCGCAGAACTTGAAACTGTTCCTGCTCCTGAAGTAAAATCAACAGACTTAGATGAATTGTTTGCACAAGCATTTAAGGAATTAGAAAAATCTGAAGATAATCAACAATTGGCATCTTCAAATTCTCAAGAACTAGATGCATTAATGAATGATATAGTTAATTCAATCACAGAAGAAGAAAAAATAAATGCTTCATTAATATCTCCTATTGATAAGGTTGAAGAAGTAGGCCTACAAGAGAAAAAAGCACAAGACATTGTTTCTGGATTACCTGCAATTCAATCTGAAAATTGGTTTGATAAATTTGCAAGAGCTTCATATAGTTTCTTTAAAAATGCAAGTACTGCTTTAAAAAAATTTGGTGCTTTAATAAAACTAAAAGCTCAAGAATATGGAATTATTAATGATAAAGAAGAATAAATTAAGAACTCTGATTATAAATCAGAGTTCTTATATTTTAGATTTTTATTAATCCTCCCAAAAAATAGGACTTAAATTTTCTTATTTAAGTCCTATTTTTTGTTAAAATATTCCAACAATATTACCATTAATATCAATATCTATTTTTTCTGCTGCCGGAACTTTTGGAAGACCTGGCATAGTCATTATTTTTCCGTGTTTTTACAACCACAAATTCAGCGCCGTTTTTTAAATCCACATTATTAATAGTTATTCTATATGGTTTATCACATAATAAATTTTTGCTATCATCAGAAAGTGAATATTGTGTTTTAGCAATGCAAATTGGATAGTTTTTAGTAAATTCAAATTTTTCTATATTCTTAATATCATTTTCAGCCTCATCTGAATAGTCCACACCTTCTGCTCTATAAATTTGTTTGGCAACTTTTTCAATTTTTTCTTTAATTGTATCATTTAAATCATAAATATAATTTAATTGCTTATTTTCTTCTCCTAGTTTTGTTACCTTTTGAGCTAAATCTATTGCTCCTTCTCCACCTTTTGCCCAAACTTCAACAAAACTCAAGTCAATATTTAAGTTACTTAATTTTGATTCTAAATATTTAATCTCTTTTTCTGAATCTTGTACATATTTATTGATTGCAACTATAACATTAGTATTAAATTTATTTTTTAAATTATCAACATGACAAAGCAAATTATTTATTCCAACTTCTAATGCATCTAAATTTTCTTGCATACATTCTTCTTTTGAAGCTCCACCATGATATTTAAGAGCTTTTAATGTTGCTACACATACAACAACATTTGGAGATAATCCAATTTTTCTACATTTTATGTCTAAAAATTTTTCTGCTCCTAAATCTGCTCCAAATCCGGCTTCAGTTACTACATAATCTCCCAATTTTAAAGCAAGTTTTGTGGCTCTTATACTATTGCAACCATGAGCAATATTAGCAAATGGCCCACCATGAATAATTGCAGGATTATGTTCTAAAGTTTGAACTAGATTAGGATTAATAGCATCTTTTAATAAAACGCACATTGCTCCTTCTGCTTTTAAATCTTTAGCATATACAGGTTTATCATCCTCATTATATCCAATAATAATCTGTCCTAATCTTCTTTTTAAATCACTTAAATCTTCAGATAAACACAAAATAGCCATTACTTCTGAAGCAACTGTTATATCAAAACCATCTTCACGAGGAATCATATTTTTCTCAGCTGATTTTCCAATTTCAACTTTTCTTAAAGCTCTATCATTTAAATCTAAACATCTTTTCCAAATAACTTTTTTAATTTTTAATTCATTTCCAGCAAAAATATGATTATCAATCATTGCTGATAATAAATTATTTGCTGATGTTATAGCATGAATATCACCAGTAAAATGTAAATTTATATCTTCCATAGGAGCTACTTGAGCATATCCTCCTCCTGTTGCCCCTCCTTTTATTCCAAATACTGGACCTAAAGATGGTTCTCTTAATGCTAATATTGCATTTTGTTTTATTTTATTTAATCCATCTGCTAGTCCTATAGCAACAGTTGTTTTACCTTCACCTAATGGAGTGGGATTAATTGCTGTAACTAATATAAGCTTACCATTTTTTTTATTTTTTAAATTATCATATAAAGAATTTGATATTTTAGCTTTATATTTTCCATACAATTCCAAATCGTCTTCACTAATATTTATTTTTTGAGCAATCTTTGTGATGTTTTCTAATTTAACATTTCTTGCAATATCAATATCTTCCATAATTCTTTTTCCTTTCAAATTATATATTAGTTTCAGTATCTTTTATTTGTTAGTAAACTTACCTATAAAGAGAAACATATATTTTTTTCGATCGTGAGTAGTGAGAAGAAAGATATATATGTTTCTAAAAAATGAAATCAATTTAAATCAAATAAAATATCCTGAAACTTTTTTTAATCTTCTGGAACAAAATTTTCTTCAGTTAAATTCTCTGTATTTAAAAGTATTGTAATTCTTTTTTCAGCATTTTCTAATTTTTCATTTGCTTGTTTTGAAAGCTCCATTCCTTTTTCAAAAAGCTGAACAGATTCATCTAAATTTAAATTATCATTTTCTAATTTATTTGTAATTTCTTCTAATTGAGCCATAATATTTTCAAAATTATTTTCTTTACTCACTTTTAATTCTCCTTTTAATAGATTTGTAATTCTTCAGTATCAATATCTACTATATAATAGATAATTGCTTCTGTTGTAGATGTATCTCTAATTGCTACAATAAATTTACCGTTTTCCACACCTTCATTTGTAAAATATACATTTTTTCTATTTATTTCTTTTTGTTTTACAAGCTCTACTGCCTTATCTTTCTTATTTTCTTCTGATTTTTCTTGTTTTTCTTTGTCATTCATAGATACTGTGTATGAAACTTGATTAACTTCATTAATTGAATTATTATCATCTGTTTTATTTTCAGTAGAGATATCACTTTTTTTATTTTTTAAACCATTTTCATTTATTTTTTTTACAGTTCTATTTAAAAGTATAAAAGTTCCCCCAATAACAACAATACAAAATATTGGAAATCCTATTTTAATAACTTTTCTCACGATTCTTTCCTCCTCTAAAATCATCAATTTACTGTAGCATCAAAACTTCCATTATTAACTTTTATTTCTATTTGATCACCAGATTTTACATCTTCAATATTGTTTATTATTTTATTAGTTTGTTTAGAAATTGTTATACTGTAGCCTCTACTTATTGTTTTCAATGGACTTAATGTATCTAATTTTGTAACGTTTTGTGTCATTATTAATTTGCAGTCTTTTAACTTTTTTATTGCAGAATTTTCAATAGATTTTACAAATTTATCAATTAATAAATACTTTTCATTTATTTTTTGAAGTGGTTCTTTATACACTCTTGAAGACATACATTTTTCATATCTTAATTTCATAACTTGTAATTTTCTTTGTAAAGACATTTTTAGTCTTCTATTATATAAATTCAAAGTATATTTTAAATCATCAATATCGGCTACTGCAAGTTCTGCTGCTGCAGATGGCGTTGGAGCTCTTAAATCTGAAACAAAATCAGAAATTGTAAAATCTGTTTCATGTCCAACTGCTGAAATTATTGGTAATTCTGAATCGTAAATTGCTCTTGCTAAAATTTCTTCATTAAATGGCCATAAATCTTCTAATGAGCCTCCACCTCTTGCTAAAATTATAACATCTGCTAATTTTTTCTCATTCATTATTTTTATTGCATCTACTATCTTTTCAGCAGCCCCAGCTCCTTGAACAGGTACAGGTAGTAATCTTATATGTACATTCGGATTTCTTCTTGTACTAACATTTATTATATCTCTAATTACTGCTCCAGTATTTGATGTTAATACACCTATGGTTTCTGGCATAAAAGGAATTTTCTTTTTATGAGCTTCTTCAAATAAACCTTCTTTTTCTAATTTTTCTTTTAATTTCTCATATGCCAAATACAAATCGCCTAATCCGTCTTCTTCCATAGATTTACAATATATTTGATAAATTCCATCTCTTTCAAAAACAGAAACCGTTCCAAAAATAACTACTTTCATCCCGTCTTTAGGTTCAAATTTCATTTTTTCACTATATGTTTTAAACATTACACATTTTATTAGAGAATTCTCATCTTTTAAAGTAAAATAGAAATGCCCTGTGTAATGATGCTTGAAATTAGAAATCTCACCTTTTACAAGGACATTATTTAAAAATTCATCTCCGAGAGACAATATCTTTTACATATTTATTTAATTCAGTAACACTAATTGGATTAATTATCATTTATTTCTCCATCTAATTTTTTCTCTTTAACAATACTAGCTAAAATTCCATTAATAAAGACAGGAGCTTGATCATCAGCATATTTTTTTGCAAGTTCTACCACTTCATTAATTGCAACTTTATAAGGTAATTTTAAGTATAGCATTTCAAATATTGCTATTTTTATTAGACTTACATTTATTTTAGAAATTCTATTTAGGCTCCAATTTTTTCTTAAATTATTAGAAATTAAATCATCAATTTCTTGACTATGTTCTTCAATTCCATTTTTAATTTGTGCTAAATACTTTTTTGCTTCTTCATCTTCAACTTCATTGTTTTCATAAAACAAATCTAAAGTATCTTCACTTGAACCTTTTTGTATTTCAATTCCATATATTAGCTTAAATGCCAATTCTCTCATTACAGATCTTTGCATTTATATCCTCCTAAAACTTATCAATAAATTTCTTTAATGCTTCTTTTACTTTATCTTTATTTTTTTGAACATAATTTCCAGCCCAAATACCTAAAGCTATAATTATTAAAGCTACTAATATTTTTAATAATCCTGTACAAGCTACAATAATAGCTATTAAACCACCAATTATAGCTCCTTTATGCTCTAAACAAAAATCTTTAAAATTTTCCATACTAAATCACTACTCCTTTTTTTCTTTTTCTTCTATAGTTTCTTCAGTAGAATTATTTGATACTTTTTCAGTAGTAGCATTCTTTTTACTCTTTTTGTTAGAAATATTTTTTATTTTGATATTAACATATTTAACATCTAAATCAACTGTTTTCTTTAAAGCTTCCTTAATTTTCTTTTGAAGTACTGTTGAAATATCTTTTATTACAACCTCTCTATTAACTACAACATTTACATCAACTGTTACATTTTTTTCAATATCTATAAATGTTCTGCTTGATACATTTTCTAATCCTTCTATTTCTTTTCCAACACCTGAAATTAAGTTTTCTAAACTTTCTTTAGAAATTATTAATTTTCCACTTTCATTTTCAAGAACTATACCTTCTCTTCCTTCTGATATAACTTTTTGACCAAAAGCAATTTCTTTAAGTGCAAAAATAAACAAAACTATATTAACAGCAAATAACACTTTTGACCAAAAGTTTCCTTGTACAATATTATCCATAATATCAGATCCTAAGTATGGATCTAATACTCCTCCTAAAGTTAACATCATTACTATTGACATTACTAAAATAATTGTTGCAAAAGTTACTGATATTATTTTTTGAAATACAGTCATTTTTAATTATCTCCTTTCAATATATAAACATATTATTCAGCTTTATCTTCATCCTTTTCTGTTATAGCATGAACTCCTTGCACATTAACATTTACCTCTGAAACTTTTAAACCAGTCATTGTTTCAACAGATTTTTTTACTTTAGTTTGAATTTCAAATGCTACATCTGGAATTCTTGCTCCATATTCAACTATAATATTTGTATCTATTTTTACAGTTTTTTCATCGATTTCAACTTTTACACCTTTTGTATAACTCTTTTTTCCACTAATTGCTTCTGTAATTCCGTGCTAATGTTCCACTAGTTCCATACACACCTGGAACTTCAGAAATTGCAATTCCTACATAAGTTGCAACTGCATCATTTGAGATTTTTATATTATTTGAAGTTTCCTGAGTTTCAGATTCTTCCTTTATTTCATTAACTTTCTCAGTTAGATTTTCTTCCATACTAAATCCTCCTATACCTTTATATATTTTATCAATTAACAATTGTTTTTACAAGCATCTTATAATATTATTAGCAAAATATATTTCCAACACCTATTTTAGTTCCTCTTAAAAACTCATTAATGTTCATTTTTTTTGAATTTTCGCCTTGAATTTCTAATACAGAAATAATGCCAGATTTAGTTTTAATATATAGTCCAATTTTATCTGAAGAAACAAGTACTGTTCCATTTGAAAAAGCTTCAAGATTATTTATTTCAAATTTAGTTTTAAAATCATCATTACTTAAGCAATCTACTTTCCAAAATTTAATCTTTTTATTTTCTATATTTGAGTATGCTCCAAGTCCTGGAGTTAAGCCTCTAACTAAATTTTTTATCTCTGAAGCTGTTTGTTTATTCCAATCTATTTTTGATAATTCTTTATCAATTTTTGGAGCAAGAACAACTTCTCCTTCTTGTGGAAAACGTTTTATTATTCCATGAGAAATATTATCTAATGTTTCAACTAGCATTTCTGCTCCCATTTTAGATAACCTATCCCATAATTCTCCAGCTGTTTCATTTTCACCAATTGGAGTTTCATTTTTTAATATAACATCTCCGTCATCCATTCCAACATCTAAATACATTGTGCAAACTCCAGTCTTTTGATCACCATTTATGATAGCCCATTGAATAGGAGCTGCTCCTCTATATTTTGGCAAAAGCGAAGGATGAACATTAATACATCCATATTCAAATAAATCTAGAAATTCTTTTGGAAGAATTTTTCCATATACTACAACAACACCTATATCAGCATGTAAATTTCTAATTTCTTCTATAAAATCTGGATTATTTCTAATTTTTTCTGGTTGAAAAATTGGAATATTTTTTTCTAAACTATATTCTTTAACCTCACTCATAGCAAGTTTCATTCCTCTGCCTTTTGGCTTATCTGGAGCAGTAATGACCCCTACAATCTCATGACCTGCTTTAACAATAGAATCTAAAGAAACTACAGCAAAATCTGGTGTTCCAACAAAAAGAATCTTCAATAATTTATTCCTCCTTATTTTTTAGCTTCTGGTACAACAGTTTCCAATGTTCCAGGCTCAACTATATCAACAAAAAGCTTACCATCTAAATGATCTATTTCATGTGACAATGCTTGTGCTAATAAGTCTTTTGCTTTAATTCTTACCTTTTCTCCATTTATATCAAGTGCAACCACTTCTATTTCTTTTGGTCTTTTAACTTTTCCATATTGATTAGGAAAACTTAAGCATCCTTCATCGCAAAGTTGTTCACCTTTTGATTTAACAATAACAGGATTTATTAAAATAAATTGCATTCCTTCTTCATATAAATCTATTACAATTACTCTTTTCAAAATTCCAACTTGTGGAGCAGCTAAGCCCACTCCATCGTATTTATGCATCGTATCCATCATATCTAGAGCTAGTTCTTTGATTTTATCATCTATAACTTCTACCTCTCTTGAGCGTTTTCTTAGTATTTCATCATTATCATATCTAAGATTCCTAATTGCCATTTATTTCTCCTCCTATTTCTACTTTAATATTGATTACATAATTATAGTACTATAATTATGTAATACAATATTTAACCCATATTGTTTGGATTGATGTCTACTGTAATGCTTGTCTTTCTAAATTTTTCTGTTCCATTAAAAGAATAATTTATAGCATCTATCATACTAATATTTGCTTTTCCTTTAATTATAATTCTCCACCTATATTTATTCTTGATTTTATCAATTGGAGCAGGAACCGGATCAAATACAGTTCCATTATTTCCATTTATATATTTTTTTAAATTATTATAAATAATTATTGACGATTTTTTTATCTCGTTTAAATCTGGTCCAGAAAACCTAATTAATATTATATCGCAAAATGGTGGATATTTCAACACTTTTCTAAGACCTATTTCTGTGTTATAAAACTTATCATAATTTTGCTCTTTAGCAAATTTAATTGCATAACTATCTGGATTGTATGTTTGAATAATAACTCTTCCTTTTTCCTTTTCTCTTCCAGCTCTTCCTGAAACTTGAACAATTGTCTGAAATGTTCTTTCTAATGCTCTATAATCCCCTAAATTTAAACTACTATCTGCTGCAATAACACCAACCAGGGTTACATTTGGAAAATGATGACCTTTAGCAATCATTTGAGTCCCAATCATAATATCAATATTATCATTTTTAAATTGATTTAATATTTTTTCATGAGAATTCTTAGCAGTAACAGTATCTATATCCATTCTAATTGTACTGGCATCAGGAAATAATTTATGTATTTCATCTTCTAATTTTTGTGTGCCTGTTCCAAAATATTTAATATTTTTACTTTTACATGAAGGACATTCTTGCAAAGTATTCATTTCAAAACCACAATAATGGCATTTTAGCTTATTTTCAAACTTGTGATATGTTAGACTAATATTACAGTTATTGCATTTTGCAGTATAACCACAATCTCTACACATAACAAATGTTGAATAACCTCTTCTATTTAGAAATAGTATAGTCTGTTTTTTATTTTTAATATTATTTTCAATTTCTGCTTTTAGTTTATTACTAATCATAGACCTATTTCCGCAATGCAAGTTCTTGCCTTAAATCAACAACCTCGACATCTGGCAGTACGGCATTTCCAGCTCTGTTTCTTAATGTAAATCTATTACATTCATCACCCTCTGAATGATAAAATGTTGAAATATCTGGAGTTGCACTTCCTAGTACTAATGGGCAATTATTCTTTTTTGATAAAAATTTAGCCAAATCTTTTGCATTGTACATAGGAACTTTTTCAGATTTATAGCTCATATCATGCTCTTCATCAATAATAATAATTCCTAAATTTTTTACAGGTGCAAATATTGCAGATCTTGCGCCAATTACTATTTTAGCCTCTCCTGATTCAATTTTTTTCCATTCATCATATCTTTCACCATTAGACAATTTGCTATGAAGAATAGCAATTTTTTCTTCTCCAAATCTAGCTAAAAATCTATCTACCATTTGAGGTGTTAATGATATTTCTGGAACTAATACAATAGATGACTTATTATTCTTTAGTACAATTTCAATTAATCTTAAATATATTTCTGTTTTTCCGAGAACCTGTTATACCATAAATCAAATTATTTGAATATAAATTATTATCTATATAATATTTTATTCCATCAAAACAAATTTGTTGCTCCTCTGTTAATTTTTTTGCTTTATCAGACTTAATATTCTTATTAATAAATGGATTTCTCATTAAAGCTTCTTGTTTTATAGTAATGTAATTCTTATCTACTAGTGCTTTTACTACAGCATGTCCAACTTCTAAAATAGCTTCTAAATCTGGAATATACATTCCATCGTTTTCAAATAAGAATCTTAAAATTTTAATTTGTTTAGCACCTTTAATAACTTTATTTTCAATTAAAATTTCTATTTCATCTTGAGATTTATTTAAATATGCAAAGTTTCCTCTCTTTTCTTTCATCCTATCTTTAGCATCTTTTGAACTTGTTCCAGGTGGCAGCATCAATTTTATACACTCAGAAATATTACAAAAATACTTTCTTGCCATTAATTTTGAAAGCTCTATTCTATCTTCTGTAATATAATCTTCATCTAAAATGGTTGCTAATTGTTTGTTTGCAAAATCTGATTTTTCTTTTAAATTAATAATAAAACCATCTTCTAATGATTTTGATCTTCCAAAAGGCACAAGAATTCTAGCCCCAATATGAGCTTTTATTTCTAGCTCTTTTGGAACTTCATAATCAAATGTTTTATTCAAAGCTTTAGCATTATTATTTAGTATTACTTCTGCAAACATATATCAACCTCTTTATGATGATTTTTTTGAATTGATTATTATTATTTTTTGGTATTACTTGCCTCTAAAGAGAAATATATTATATCATTCGACGAGTCTCTAATGTTGAGACTTCCAGCATTTTTATTGTAATATAATAACAATAAAATTTTTTCATATTACAATTCGAAGGATGTCGATTATTAGAAGGAAGGAGAATGATATATATATTTCTAAAAATAAAATAATAATCAATTCAAAAAAATATCCTTGATAATTCAAAGATATTTTCTTTCGTATTTAATATTATTCGTCTTTATATTCTTGTTCTATAATAGTTTGAATTATATTTAAAGTTCTTTCTAAATCATCATTTTTCATAACATAATCATATATATTCATCTTTGATTCTTCATAATCAAATCTATTTAGCCTAAGCATTATTTCCTCATGAGATAATTTATCTATTCTGTTTTCTAATCTTCTTTGTAATTCATCTTTTGGAACTCTTAAGAAAATAGTAATAACTTTTATTCCCATTTCTTGTAAAATTGCTTTTAATTTTTCTGTTCCATTTACATCTATGTCTTTAATTACTATTCCATTATGTGCCTTCTTATTAATTAAATTTTTTGATGATCCATAGTAATGATTATGATGGATATCATATTCATAAATATCGCCATTATCTATTAATTTTTCAAATTCTTCTTTAGTTACAAAATTATAAGAAACACCTGGTATATCATCTGCTCTAGGTTCTCTTGTAGTATAAGATGGAATTGTACATAAATTATCCATTCTCTTTGTTAAGGCTTTAATAACAGTATCTTTTCCAGCTCCTGCAACACCTGATAAAATGACTAGCATATTATTCCTCCTCTTCTTCCACGTTAATTGATTCAGCACGATTAGCTATAGTTTCTGGTTGAACAGCAGACAAAATAATATGTCCTGAATCCATAACAATTACAGATCTTGTTCTTCTTCCATAAGTAGCATCTATTGCTGTTTTTGAATCTTTTGCCTCTTGAATCATTCTTTTTATTGGAGCTGATTCAGGGCTAATTATAGATATAATTCTATCTTGTGAAACCATATTTCCAAAACCTATATTTACAAGTTGCATAACTTTACTCCTTTCACCAAAGTATTTTGTTATTCTATATTTTGAATTTGTTCTCTAATATTTTCTATTTCTGTTTTTAAGTCAACTACAAGATTTGTAATGCTTAAATTATTTGCCTTTGATCCTATTGTATTTGTTTCTCTATTTATTTCTTGTACAAGAAAATCTAGTTTTTTTCCTATTGGAGAAGAATCCTTCAATAAATTACTAAATTGAGCAATATGACTAGATAATCTTGTAAGCTCTTCTTCTATTGAACATTTATCAGAAAAAATTACAACTTCTTGTGCTAATCTGTTTTCATCCACTACATCTGTTTTTAACAACTCTTTTATTCTTTCTTCTAGTTTTGCTATATATTCTTCTACCATGCCTTCTGAATTTTTCCTAATTTCAGCTATTTTACTAGATACATCTTCTAATCTTTTTTCAATATCTTCTTTTAGTTTATTTCCTTCAAATTCTCTCATTTCAATAAAATTGTTTAATGCTTCATCTAAAGCATGATTTACTTCATTAAAAATTAAATCTTCATCTTTTTCATCATCTTTTCTTAATACATCTGGCATTTTAGAAATATCTATTACATTAAAATCATAATCAATTCCTGTTTCTTTTCCAAGTTCTATTAATTCTTTTATATAAGTTTTTGCAAGCCCTTTATTGAAATTTACAGATGATTCTGTTTCAGAATTATCTCTAAACTCAATATATACATCTATTTTTCCTCTAGAAATTCTTGAATCTATTTCTTTTCTTATTTTATATTCAATACCATTAAAAATTCTAGGAAGTCTAATATTTATATCAGTATATTTATGATTAATTGATTTAATTTCAACTAAGTATTCTCTTCCTTCATTTTCATATTTGCCTCTACCAAAGCCAGTCATACTTCTAATCATTGATTATTCCTCCTTTTTAACATTTTTATTATTTTTCTTTTTCGATTTTATAGTTTTTTCACTTTTTTCATTTAAATAACCTTTTACTTCATCTTTTTTAACAATTTCTTTTACATCACTCATATTATCTCTTATATATTTGTTTTTAAAGACTAATGCTAAAATAATAGATTTAAGGACAAAATATATAGAAAAAACGATTAAAATTATTTTTAAGAAAAATATATTATTATTTGAAATGTACATATATGGAACAAATAAAACTGCTATACTAAACAATAATAACTCAATTGCATATATTGCAAGTTTTCCTGAATCTTTTCTATAAGATATCTCAAATAAAATTACTGAAGTAATTGCCAAAATAATTTGAAAAGTTTTTATAAACAATTCAAAATCTTTTAAAGAGAATTTATTATAAGAAAAATTAATAGCAAAAACTGAAATTCCCATAACTATTCCCATTAAACAATTAAAGAAAATAAAAGAAAAAATTATGTTTTTAGCTTCTTTTGGTAATTTTTTTCTCTCTTCAAGAATATCTGATATATTTTCTTCTTCCAATTTATTATCCTCCTAAATTATTGTATATCTTCTAATTCATAATTAATAATTGCAGTCATAACTAAAGCAACTGTTTCCGTTCTTAATATTCTTTTTCCTAAAGTAATAATTTTTACACCAGCATTTTTAAAAATTTCTATTTCTGATTCATCAATTCCACCTTCTGGTCCAATTACTATAGCGATCTTAAGTTCCTTTTTATTGTTTTTTAATTTATGCAATTCATCTTTTAAACTTTTTTTATTTTCACATTCATAAGCTACTAGTACTATATCATATTCTTTAAATAAATTACATATATTTTTGACATTTTCTATATTTTTTATTTCTGGCACAATGTCTCTACCACTTTGTTTTGCAGCAACTTCAGCTATTTTTTGCCATCTTTTGATTTTCTTATTTTTATCCTTTTCATCAATTTTTACAATAGTCCTTTTAAAAACTACTGGTATAAATGAATTTGCTCCTAACTCAGTAGCTTTTTGAATTATTAGCTCCATTTTATCAGCTTTAGGAAGTCCTTGAAAAATATCAATTTTAATATTACTTTCTGAAGTACTTTTTTCTTCTGAAAGAATTTGGCAAATAATACTATTTTTTGAAATTTTAGTAATCTTGCTAATATAATTTTGAGAATTGTCTTGGTTACAAATTAAAATCTTTTCACCCACAGGCAATCTTAAAACATTTTTAATATGATTTATATCATCACCTAATATTTCTATTTCATTTTCATTTATTTGATTACTTGATACAAAAAATTTTCTCATTTAAATATGCCCTTTCAGATATAATTACATTTCTCCACTAATTACAGAATAGTTAAGTTCAAAATAAAACTCAACTCCATTTTTAACATTGTTTACTCCATAATCATTTCCATATTTAGTCATTATAGCTTTTACTAAAGCTAGTCCTATTCCTGTTCCACCTTTTTCACGACTTCTTGCTTCATCTACTTTATAAAATCTATTCCAAATTCTTTCTAAATTTTCTTCAGCTATTTTGTCACCTGTGTTAAATACAGTTATTCTGACTTTCCCTTGAGAGGTAGATTTTTTAACAAATATTTTTATTTGTTTTTTATCATTTACTTCTTTTACGTTTTTTATAGCATTTGTAAAATAATTTGTTAAAACTTGTTCTACATAGAAATCATCTGCAAAGACATAGACAGGCTCTTTTTCATTGAATATAACATCTATATCATTTTCATCTAATTTAACTTTTGAAGTTCTTATTACTTCATTTATTAATTCAACTATATTAAAGTTTTGGTTATTAAACTCTCTTTCATCATATTCTAGTTTCATAAGCTCCAATAAACGTTTTACTAACTTATCCATTTTATTAGCTTCATCCAAAATTACTTCGCTATAAAAATTTTTACTTTCTTCATCACTATTTACGTTTTCAATTAATCCTTCTGCATAACCTTGTATTAAAGAGATTGGAGTTTTTAATTCATGAGAAACATCTGAAATAAAGTGTTTTCTCATTTCATCGATCTTAGATTTTTTTTCAATGTCTCTTTCTAAATCCATATTATTCTTTTTCATTTTTTTTATTGTTGTTTCTAGTTCTGTGGATAACTCATTTACACTCTTACCAAGGTTATCAATTTCATCATCAGTTCCTAATAGCTCATACTTTTCAGAAAAATCTAATTTAGAAATATTCTTAGCAATTTTATTTAATTTTTCAATTGGTTTAGTAAACTTATCTGTAACAATAAAAATAACTATTCCTCCAAGAATAATTGTAATAGCAGCTACTACGCCTAATAATCTATTAGAAACCTCCGCCATTTCATCAATTACAGAAATAGAATTTCTAATACAAATAATATCTCCTGAATCTAACTCTCCATAAAGAACCATATATTTTAAATCATATTTATTATCTTGAATGATTCTAATATTAGCTTTTCCATCAGAGTACAAAACTTTTTCTTTATTAAAAATACTGTATTTTATTTTGCTCTTAATTATATTTAAATCATCAAAATCATTTAAATAATTATTATTACTTTCAAAAATATTCTCGTCTTGGTTATTAATAATAATATCGTATCCTTTTTCTAAACACATTTTTTTAATATCTTCGGATAATTCTTCTGTCATCTGACCATTGTATTTAGAATTTATTGTTTTGAAAGCTTCTAAACTATTTTTATATTTTTTATAGTAATAATACTTTTCTATTACAGCACTATTTACAACGACAAAAAATAAAATAATGAAAATGATTGCAAGACTTATTGTTACAAAAAGCTTAAATCTAACTGATTTTAGCATTAATATATTCCCCTTTTATATCTATTATTTTACTTCAAACTTATATCCAATACCCCTTATAGTTTGAATATGTTTTCCTTTTTTCCCCAATTTATGTCTAATTTTCTTTATATGACTATCTATTGTTCTTGAATCACCATAATAGTCATAATTCCAAACTGTATTTAGTATTTTATCACGTGATAAAGCAATGTTTTGATTTTCCATTAAATATTTTAAAAGTTCATATTCTCTAAAACTCATTTCAACATTTTTTCCATCTATTAAAACAGTTCTAGCTTCATTATTTATTACAATTCCATCACATGATATCTCTTCTTGAACACTTGGAACTGTTCTTTTTAAAATTGCTTCTACTCTAGCTACTAAAATCTTAGGACTAAAAGGTTTAGTAATATATTCATCAACACCTAATTCAAATCCAAACAATTCGTCTTGTTCTTCAGCTCTTGCTGTAAGCATAATAATTGGTACAGTTTTATTTTCTTGTCTTATTTGTCTTAAAACAGACCAACCATCTAATTTAGGCATCATAACATCTAATATAATTAAATTAATTTTGTTTCTATTTTCTTTATAAACGCTTAAAGCTTTTTCTCCATCTTCAGCTTCTAAAATGTGATAGTCATTTTTAGCCAAAAAGTCCTTTAATAGCTTTCTCATTCTTAATTCATCATCAACTACAAGTATTGTTAAATTTGACATTTTTAATCCTTTCCTTTTTAATTTTCAGCATTTTTTTAAAATTTTTTGATTTATATTGAATTATTTTAATTCTTTTAGTTCTTCTAATTTTTTCCTAAAGTATTCAAACGCAATTTCATATGTTTCAGCTTTTTCTAAGTCAACACCAACACTTTTTAGTAAATCTAAAGAATCTTCTACTCCACCTTTACTAAGCATTTTTATATATTTTTGAACATAGTCTTTTTCATGATTCATAATTTTAGTTGCAATAACAATTGCTGCTGTTATTCCTGTTGCATATTTATAAACGTAAAAATTTGAGTAAAAATGTGGTATTCTAGCCCATTCATATTTTATTTCTTCATCACAGATAGTAGTTTCTCCAAAATACTTCTTAACTAACTCAAAATATATTTCATTCAAATCATTTGAAGCTAAGCTTTCTCCAGCCTCTATTCTTTCATGAATAATCTTTTCAAATTCTGCAAACATTGTCTGTCTAAATAATGTAGCTCTAATCATATCTAATTGTTCATTTATCAAAAATGCCTTTTTATCTTTATTCTGCTCATTTTTAATCTGATAATTAGCAAGCAATATTTCATTTACAGTTGAAGCAACTTCAGCTACCATAATTGTATAATCTGAATTAAAAATATTTTGAGTAGTATCTGCAAAATAACTATGCATTGCATGTCCTAATTCGTGAGCTATTGTTGAAATATCTCTTGAAGAATTTACAAAATTTAAAAGCACATATGGATGAACTCCATAAACTCCCATACTGTAAGCACCTGTTCTTTTGTTTGGTTTTTCTGGGACATCAATCCATCTATATTCCATTGCCTCTTTTATTTTAGAAATATAATTTTCTCCCATTATAGATAATGCATTTAATACTATTTGTTTTGCATTTTCATAATCTACATTTTCTTCTTCTGAAACAAATGCATTTCTATAAACATCATACATATGCATTTGATTATCATCTAACTCATTTTTTAGAGATTGTTTTTTTAAATTTAAATAATCATGATTTAAGTAAAGATACTTATTAACTTGTGCTAATAAACAATCATATACTTCTGCTTTAGAATCATCATTTTGTGACGCCATATCAATAGAATTTTTATAGTTTCTTAATTTAGCAGTAATTGCTACTTCTTTAACTCTTGCTAAATATAATTCTGTAATTGTATTGATATTATTCTTATAAGGCTTATACATTTCTCTAAAAGCATTTTTTCTTAATAACCTATCAGAACCCGCTAAATATTTTGAATATAAACCATGAGACATTTTTAAAGAATTATTATTAGAATCTAATACATCTTCAAATTCAAAATCTGTTGTTGTAAAAATATCATAAGCATTTTCAACTGCGCCAAAAACTTCTGAATAGCTAGCTAAGACTTCTTCAACTTCTTTACTTAAAACATGTTTTTTCTCTCTAATAATTCTTCTTAAACTTCTCTCATATTCTTTCATTTCAGAGTTTGATGCAAATTCCTCTAATTTTTCTTCTGAGTTTTGTATTAACTCTGGGACAGCATAACTAATTGCTGTAGCGAACTTAGATCCTAAGCTTACTGCCTCCTTATACATTTTTGATCCATTATCATCTGCCATATTTTCATGATATTTAAGCATTGCATAAGCATATATTTTTATATGTATTTTTGCTGCTTCTATTTTTATATCATAATATTTTTTTACATTTTCTATATTATCTAATTTTCCTTGAAATGTTTTTAATTCATCTATATATTCTTCTAATTTTTTTATTGAATCTTTCCTTTCTTCTTCACTTGCAAATATATCTCTTAAATTCCAATTTAATTTTTCATCAGTATTTTTTGTCATTTAAAATATACCTCCTTTTGCATATAGCTTATTTTATCATAAATATAGTAAATAAGCAATGATATTTTAAACAGCAAAAAAGTACTTTTTCATAAAAAAACACAGTCAGCGCACCTTTTACATGATACGCTGACTGTGTCAGAGCTTGCTCTATTTAACATTTATCAAATCTACTTTTTTATAATTAACTCTATATTTCCATCTTTTGCAATTAATTTTGCACTACCGCCTATTGGAAATGTTATAATTGGAGTTGTATGTCCAAAATCACAGCCTCCAATAACAGGAATATTTTCAAGTTCTGGTTTGGATTTTATTAATTTAATCCACTTTTCTTTATTCATACAAGAAGCTTTTTGGCATCTTCCTAAAACAATTCCTTTTACTGTTTTAAAATCAGGTTGTTGTATTAATGAAACTAAGTTTCTATCAAATTCAACTAAAAATAATTTTCCAGCCATTTCATCATCTTCTAAAAACAAAATAGAATCACGAATAGAAGGCATATATTCTGTTCCTTGAAGAAGATTTAGAGTACACAAATTACCACCGACAATTTTTCCGTTCTGCCTCTCCTTCATTTATAATAAACATTCCATCATTTTGAATAAAATCTCTGTTTTCTTGATCTAAAAACCAAGCATCATCACTCCACTGTTCAGATGAAGCAACTTTTACCTCTTCATCTTCAAAAAACATTTTTTTGAAATAATCAAAAGTATAGTCAAAACCTTTTTTCATTCCAAAGCTAGAAAAATGTGGTCCATAATAAGTTTCTAAACCAGTTTTTGTATGAATTGAATCTAATAAAATTGTTATATCTGAAAATCCACATAGTATTTTAGGGTTATTTTTTATTAATTCAAAATCTAAGTATTTTAATATTTGATTTGAATTAAATCCTCCAATAACAGTTAAAATTGCTTTAACATTTGTATCTCTAAAAGCTTCATTTAAATCTTCTGCTCTATCTTTAGCATTTGTACACATATAATCTTCATCAAAATCCATTACATGTTTTGCAAATGTAACTTTTAATCCTAAACTTTCTAGTCTTTCTTTTGCAATTTCTATGCAATCATCTTTTAGCATAGCCATACTTCTAGAAGGTGCTATAATTCTTACTTCATCACCTAATTTTAATTTATTTGGTACCATATTCATTCCTCCTTTTACATTTTTTAATTCTTATCATTTGTAATAGGAAATGCTTTTGGCTTATTAAAGCCGAATATATTCTTTATCTTTTCGAATATTTTTTCTAAAAATCCATTTTTATTATTAGTTTTATCTATCTCTGATATACACATTTCAGGATTACCTTCAAGTGGTATATGATTTTTATAAAACAATTTATCCCCTAATAAGTTTCCTCTATTCATATGTTGTAATAGTTTTCTACTTGTTCTTAAATTAATATCATAGGCTAAATCAAAGTTGTACCATGTATCTTCTATTTTAACTTGATTCCAAAGTAAATCTTTTTTACCTTCTACTTCACCACAAATTACTTTAGAATCAAACCCAAGAATCTTCAATAAGCTATTCATTAAAATAGCATACAAATTGTATGAAGCTTGTCTTTCAAATATTGCATCTTTTAAATCTTCAATTTCATCATTATTTGTAAAATTTATTTTAAAGTAATTATATAATTCATTAAATTTATCAAAATCACTTGAATGAGAAGAAACATTATTTAATATTTCATTAATATTTTCATAAATTTGTAAATATTCAGTAATTTTGTAAGTTTGATTTACTTTTTCCTTTTCAAAATCTCCTAGAATATCTACGTACTTAACTCCTAATTTATCTTTATATCTTTTAGCATCTTCATAATTCAAAAAAGCAATATCTGTAATTGAAAGATTTACTTTTTCTTTAACCTTTTTAAATGTTCTAATATAATTATCCAAGTTAATTTTACAATTTAATATTAGATTTAATTCATCTATTTTATAAAAACTAATATTATCAGCTAGTACATCTAAATTATTGCTTGAAACTGATAAACATATTTTATCATTATATATTTTTATTTTGTTTGTATTGTCTATAATACTATTTAATTCTATATTTGCTACAATATTTTTTTCATAAACTCCTTTACATAAATTTTCTATTTGTGTAAAAGAAATACTATTGTTAATAAACTCAAATTTAGTAATAGTTTTAATTTCAGTAAGAAAACTAAAGTCATCAAAAACGCAGTTTTTAAGTCTATCTATATCTAATTGTTTTAAATTTTTAAATTGACCTAAAATGCTTATTGATTTTCTACCAAAATCTGAATTAACTAAATTCAAAGAGATAATATTATCCTTGTTAGGTATTTTTAAAAGAAATCCACAGGTATTACTAAAATCAATATTTCTTATATGGATTATTTTTAGATTAGTGAATTTGGAAAAAGCTTTATTTGTAGGGAGTTTTACTGAATCAAATACAATTGACTCTATTTTTTCTGGTTTACATATATTAAAAATTATTTTATTAACATCTATTCTTAAGCTACCAGTTATAACCAATTTTTTCACATTTGTGCATAAACTAATTACATTATATAAATTTGGATTTGTAATTAATTCATCAATTTCTAATATATCAATTTCATCTAAATGACAGCTCATTAACTTATCAAAGTCATTCAAGACTTTGCTATTCAGCCTGAACTTTTTTAATTTCTCCATCATATATCCCCACTAATCTACAATATATTAAATTATATCATTTACAATTTTGTAATTCAACGATATATTATGTAGTTTTGTTTACCTTTTGATTACTTTTATATTACTTAAGTTTAAAAAATTTAGAAAACCTTTTAATTAATATAATTTCCAATGTTTTTTATATTATTTTTTAATTTTTGACAATTATTTTTTTTTCAATTATAATAAAATTATAAAATTTTGTTTAATGCTAGTTCATTGGACAAAATTCCGATCGTAAGATCGCGAAAAAAAAATTGAAAGGATGTCATCAAATAATGAAAATCCGGAAAAGAGGAAAGATTGTCCTGAACAAGTTTTGGGACATAGTGTGCGACGCATTTTCATTCATCGGTCTTACCTATGGTATCGCCCTGGGCAAGAAGCGGGCAAACCTCGGTGCCCGCATGTTCTTCGGTGCACTGGCTGGTCTTACGACCCTGGGCATCATTGCCCTGCTGGTTGTGAATCAATCAGCTATCTGTACCGGCATAGTGTATTTTATAGCCGCAGTATTCTCTCGCGGTGGCGATGGTTCATACCAAGCAAAAAAGCTTGATTCTAACTTATATAAATCTGGTTTTTATACCAGAGAATATCTGAAAGAAACAAGCAAATTTGCCAAATGGCTGAGCGTTCAGTCAGATGCCGTTCAGGTTACTGTTGGTATTGTTTGCCTGGCTGTGTTAGTCGCTCTTTTGGCTATCACAATTAAGTGCTTTTCCAACTTTGTGGCAGCTGTAAAGCTCAGCCATAAGAAGAAAGCAGAGCGCAAGTGCAAGGCTGCAAAGGTCATCCCTGTTTCTCGTAAACGGGCTGGCTAATCTTTCCGCAAAAACCCTCGGGCTGCGCTTGCAACCGAGGGTCTTTCCTTTTAAAAAGGATACTTTATTGACAAAAAAATCTATCTTTGTTATAATATTTATGTAAACAGTTGTAAAACTTCTGTATGTGGAGGAAAAAGCATGAAACTTTTCAAAAAAACAAGCGTTGGCAATCACGACATCGTTGGTGATCATATCAAAGATGTGTACAGTTGTAAAACTTCTGTATGTGGAGGAAAAAGCATGAAGATTTTCAAAAAAACAAGCGTTGGCAATCACGACATCGTTGGTGATCATGTCAAAGATGTGGCTGATGAAATTCCAGATGATATGATTTTTGGTCTATTTATCGCAATAATAGCCATTCTCTTTTTGTGATTTCATCCTCCAAAAGGCACCTGATATCACTTGGTGCTTACTATTTTATTTAAAAAGACACCCTCAAAAAAACATATATTTTTGGAGGGTGTCTTTTTTCACAACTTTTTTATAATTTAAAACTATATGGTAATAAATCATTTATTGTATAGACTTTGATACCACTATTACTTACAGAAAAAATTTTAAAATTTTCATCAACAAATTCATTCATGAATTGTCTGCAATAGCCACATGGCAAGCATTCATCTTCTACTTCTTTTTCTTTTTCTGCTCCTGCTACTACAATATAGTCGAATTCTTTTTCTCCTTCAGAAAGAGCTTTAACAAAAGCAACTCTTTCGGCACAAATTGATTGAATTCCATTATTTTCTATATTAGATCCTGTAAATTTTTTTCCATTTTTGCAAACCAAAACACATCCTACAGAAAAGTTAGAATATGGACTATAACTGTTTTTTCTAGCTTTTTTAGCCAATAGTATATCTTCTTCCAAATTATTATTCATATTATAATTCTCCTTTTTATCTATTCTTTTTCATATTAAATTAACCATAATAACATTCCAACTGTTCCTAATGGTACTGTTAAATTGTCAGTTCCTTTAATTGATATTGCTTCTAATACAGTATCTACAACAGATATTAAAATTGCTTTCCAAAACCAATTTGCAATTCCACTATAAGCTAAAAATCCTGAGATAATTATAAATGTAGTACAAAACATTGCGAAAGAACCTGCTAATGTTTTAGTAGTTGTAAATATTTTATATGAAGGACTATTAACAGATTTACCAACTATTGCAGCTAATGCATCACTATACCCCATAACAGCAATACCAGCCAATCCTATCATTGGTCCCCAAACATTTTTAAAATTTACTAAAGGTCCAAACATTAGAATAGCAAGTATTAGTAGTGTTAATGCATAATATACAGTTCCTAATCCATCTTTTTCTGATTCATCTCTTTCCATTGATTTAATTAAGTTAAACTTATAAGAAGCATAATTAACAAATACAAAAACTAAAGGACCAATTGAAGCCCAAACTGGACTATCAAAAAATACCATTGCAATAATCCACCAATTTGATAACACAATATGAATATATTTTCTACTTGCTTCTTTTCCAGATTTTTCAAATATTTTTGCTGATACTATGACAATACATATAAAAACAAATGATACTATTAATCCAAATATATTTCTCATTTTACTTCCTCTTCTTTAAAAACTTTAATAATCATAGCATAAGGTTTTATTATTGTCAATGTTAATAAAGATAATTATTAGTCACTATAAATGGCTTATATTCTCATTTTGGAAGCACTCAGATATATATTTTTCTCCTTCTTCTTTACTAAATAGTTTTACATTAACTTCTCTATTCTCTAATTTATTATAAATCATATCAATATTATCATTTTCATCCAAATCAATAAGAATAATTTGTTTACCAAAATTATTTCTCTTTATGCTTTCAAGTTCTAAAATATAGTTTTCAAGTTTTTCTTCCAATTTACTAGCAAAAATTACAATTTTCATATCATGATTAATCTTTTTATATGTAAATTCATTAAAAATATCTTGAACTAAACTTAAAAAGCCATATATAAATAAAACCCAAAAAAATACTTGTAACACAAACATCATAAATCCCCCTTATAAATTAAAAACAGATATAATTTATATAATTATATCTGTTTTATTTTATGTTAATTTTTTTGTTTATGTTACATAATCGTTTTATTATAAAAAATAAAAGGTGAACTTTTTCACCTCTCATTTTTTTATATTTTAGACAATTTTTTGACAAATCTACGTCAATTTTCTACGTCCTTATTTTAATTAAATTAATTGTAATACTGCTACGTCTGCATTATCTCCACGTCTTGCTTCCATTTTTAAGATTCTAGTGTATCCACCATTTCTTCCTTCATATTTTGGAGCAATTTCATTAAATAATTTATCCATTAAGTCAACACCTTCAACTTTATTAACTTTTGTCATTATTTTTCTTCTTGCATTTAATCTAGAAGGCATATCTTTTTGTCTCTTTTCAGTTGTTTCTTCTTTAACAACTTTAAGATATTCTTTACCATTTTTACTAGTTACTTTTTCTGTAACTTTTCTACCTTTATTATCAAGTTTTGCTTTTACAACTTTAACTTCAACTTCTTCAAAGTTGTTTCTTTCTTTAACAGCTAAACTAATAATACTATCAACTATAGCTTTTGTTTCTTTTGCTCTAGCCTCTGTTGTTACTATTTTACCATTTAATAAACAATCAGTTGCTAAGCATTTTAACATTGCTAATCTTTGATCAGTTGGTTTTCCAAGTTTTCTTGTACCTGCCACTTCTATATCACCTCTTCTTATTTTCTTTATAATTATTCTTCTTCAGTTGTAAAATTTAGTCCTAATGCGATTAATTTGTTAGTAACTTCATCAAGTGATTTCTTTCCTAAATTTCTAACTTTCATCATATCTTCTTGAGACTTATTAGCTAAATCTTCAACTGTTGCAATACCTGCTCTCTTTAAGCAGTTATATGATCTTACTGAAAGTTCAAGTTCTTCAATTGGCATTTCTAGAACTTTTTCTTTCTTAGACTCTTCCTTTTCAACCATAACTTGAGTATTTTTTGCAGTTTCTGATAAATCAATGAATAATTCTAAATGTCCTACCATAACTTTAGCAGCTAAACTTAATGCTTCAAATGGTTTTAAACTTCCATCTGTCCAAACTTCTATAGTAAGTTTGTCATAGTCTACCATTTGTCCGACTCTAGTATTTTCTACTGAATAGTTTACTTTCTTTACTGGTGTAAAGATTGAATCTATTGGTAATACATCGATTGGACTATTTTCTTTTTTGTTTTTCTCTGCTACGTTATAACCTCTACCACGATTTACTGTCATTTCTAAATGTAAATCTGCCTCTTCTGATGCTGTTGCAATATGTAATTCTTTATTTAATACTTCAACAGTTCCATCTGTTTCAATATCAGCAGCTGTAATTTCTCCAGCTCCTTTATGAACTATTCTGATTATTTTTTCTTCATTATCTGAAACTCTTAATCTAACACTCTTTAAATTTACAATTAACTCAGGAACATCTTCTACAATTCCTTTAACTGTAGAAAATTCATGTAGTACGCCGTCTATTTTAATACTTGTTATAGCAGCTCCTGGTAATGATGATAGTAAAATTCTTCTTAAAGAATTTCCTATTGTCATTCCGTATCCACGCTCTAATGGTTCACATATGAATTTTGCATAATTCCTCTTATCGTCTGCTTCCACACATTCGATGTTTGGTTTTTCAAATTCAATCATTTTTACCTCCTAATAGGTTTAATACCTCTATAAATTTTTACCTCTTACGTACGTGTATCCTAAGTATTTAAATTATTATTTAGAATATAACTCAACGATTAAGTGTTCTTCAACTGGTATGTCGATTTCATCTCTAGCTGGTAATCTAACTACTTTACCAGATAATTTTTTCTCATCTAATTTTAACCAATCAGGTAAAGTTACTTTCTTATTTTCTAAGTTTTCTTTTATTATTTTATTATCTTTTCTTATTTCTCTAACGCTAATTACATCTCCAGGTTTTACTAAATATGAAGCAATGTCAACTTTCTTTCCATTAACCTCTATATTTCCATGAGTAACTAATAATCTAGCTTGTGGTCTTGTAGTTCCAAATCCTAATCTGAATACTACGTTATCTAATCTACTTTCTAATATTTGAAGTAAATTCTCACCAGTAACACCTTTTTTACTATTAGCCATTTCAAAATAGCCTCTAAATTGTCTTTCTAAAACACCATAAACAAATTTTGTTTTTTGCTTTTCTTTTAATTGAAGGCCATATTCACTAACTTTTTTTCTTCCTGCATTAGAATTTTTCTTACTTTTCTTGTTGTATCCAAGATATGTAGGATCAATTCCTAAGCTTCTACATCTTTTTAGTACAGGATCTTTATATCTAGCCATTTTTTTCTACCTTTCTTCGAAAGCTCTCAAAAAATGTCTTGCTTACTTTGTAAGCAGCCATTTACTTTCGATATTATATTATATTATTTTTTATTGAGCGAATTTTTTTCAAATTTGCTCTATTTCAACAAAAATTTCTCACGTAGAGTTCTATACTCTTCTTCTTTTTGGTGGTCTGCATCCATTATGTGGAATTGGAGTAACATCTTTAATCATTGTAATATCCAATCCAGCAGTTTGAAGTGCACGAATTGCAGCTTCTCTACCTGAACCAGGGCCTTTAACATATACATCTACTGTTTTCATACCATGTTCAATAGCTGCTTTAGCTGCAGTTTCTGCTGCTTGGCCAGCTGCATATGGTGTGCTTTTTCTTGAACCTTTAAATCCAAGTTCACCAGCACTAGCCCATGATATAACATTTCCTTGTGTATCTGTAACAGATACTATTGTATTATTAAAGCTTGAATGAATATGAGCAGAACCTTTATCAATATTCTTTCTCTCTCTTCTTCTTATACCTGTTTTTTTAGCACTACTTGCTTTTGCCATTTTATTTCCTCCTTATAATATTCACAGAAAACTATTATTTGTTTTCCTACACTATAATTTTACTTATTTTGCTTTGCTTTTGCTTACTAATTTTCTTGGACCTTTTCTTGTACGAGCATTAGTTTTTGTTCTTTGTCCTCTAACTGGTAAACCTCTTCTATGTCTGATTCCTCTATAGCAACCGATTTCAGTAAGTCTTTTAATATTTAAAGCAACTTCTCTTCTTAAATCACCTTCAACTTTATATCCGTCCATAGCTTTTCTTATCGCAGCTACTTCGTCATCAGTTAAATCTTTAACTCTAGTATCTGGATTTACTCCAGCTGCTTTTAATATTTTTTGAGAACTAGTTAAACCAATACCATAAATATATGTAAGTCCAACTTCTACTCTTTTTTCTCTAGGTAAATCAACACCTGCTAAACGAGCCATACTTTTTTACACCTCTTCCGTCAAAATTTTAATAATAATACTTGTACCTTTTTAATACAAGAACCTACTTTATAAATTCGTTATCATTATTTAATTTGGCTAGAACTATTTAACAACAATTTCATTATAAAGCCCCCAAAATAATTTTTATGTATTTTAGGAAATATATAAACATAAATATGAAATTAAGTCTCTAAAGGACTAACAGCCGCACATATTTATGTTAATACCGATTTTAAATTACCCTTGTCTTTGTTTGTGTTTAGGGTTTTCGCAGATTACTCTAATGATGCCTTTTCTTTTAATAATTTTGCACTTATCGCAAATTTTCTTTACTGATGGTCTTACTTTCATTTCCAATCTTCCTTTCTTTTTTTTGTTATTTTGCTCTCCATGTTATACGACCTTTTGTAAGATCATATGGTGATAACTCTAGTTTTACTTTATCTCCTGGTAGAATTTTTATATAATTCATTCTAAGTTTTCCTGAAATATGAGCTAAAACTTGATGCCCATTTTCCAATTCTACTCTAAATGTTGTATTGGGTAATGTTTCTATTACTTTACCTTCAACTTCTATTACACCTTCTTTTGACAAATTATTTTCCCTCCTACCAAATACTGACAAGTAAACCGAAATTCGCTTGTGCAGCTTTATTTAATACGAAAAACTCTAGCGTGAGACTAAAGTTTTCCATTTTTAATAATAAATCTTATTTAGTATATATCATTTCTATAGAATTGTCAAGACTTTTGGCTCTTTTTCTGTAATTAAAATTGTATTTTCATAATGAGCTGATAAACTTCCATCTTGAGTTGCAATTGTCCATCCATCTTCTAATTCCCATATGTCTGGTTTTCCTTGAATTACCATAGGTTCTATGCAAATTGTCATACCAGGTTCTAATCTTGGACCACGGCCTGCTTTTCCATAATTTGGGATTCCTGGATCTTCGTGCATTTCTTTTCCAATACCATGGCCTTGAAATTCTCTTACAACAGAATACCCTTGTGACTTAACATACTCTCCTATTGCATTAGAAATATCTCCAACTCTAAAACCCTTTTTTGCAAATTTTAATCCTTCAAAAAAAGATTTTTTTGTTACTTCTACTAATCTTTTGGCTTCATCAGAAACATTGCCGACAAAATATGTTCTTGCCATATCTCCATTGTATCCGTTTTTTAGTGCAACCATATCAACGGATACAATATCTCCATCTTTTAAAATTTGATCTTTAGATGGAATTCCATGTATTACAACATCATTTACTGAAATACAAGTATTTGCTGGAAAATCTTGTACTCCTCTTACTCCAGACGGATATCCTTTTTCACTAGATACTGCTCCATATTTTTTCATAGTTTCTTCAGCTATCATATCTAATTCGTATGTACTAATTCCTGGTCTTATAGCTTCTTCAATTGCTTTATGAGTTAATGCTACAATTTTACAAGCTTCTTTCATTAATTCAATTTCTTTGTTTGATTTAATAGTTATCATTATTTTATATCCTTTAATATTTCTTCTACAGCATCTTTAGCCATATGATTTATTGTAGTACTAATTATTTCTGTTCTTAATATTCCTTTATTTTCATAATATTGTACAAGTGGACTAGTTTGCTCTTCATATATTTGTAGTCTTTTTTCTATTGCTTTTGGATCTTTATCATCATCTCTTTGTTTTAAAGGAGATCCACAAAAATCACAAATTCCTTCTACCTTTGGTGGATTTAATTTAATATTAAAAGTTGATTTACAATCTTTATTTGTACAAACTCTCCTTGTAATCATTCTATCAATTATTTCTTCTTTTGGTGTTGTTAAGTTAATTACCAAATCAATTTTTTTATTTGATTTTTGCAACATCATCTCTAAAGCTTCTGCTTGTTCTTTTGTCCTAGGAAAACCATCTAAAATTGCTCCATTTACACAATCTTCTTTTTTTAGCCTTTCTTCGACCATTGGAACTGTAATACTATCTGGAACCAAATTTCCTTTTGAAATATATTTATCAGCTTCAATTCCAAGTGTCGTTTTTTCACTAATGTTTTCTCTAAAAATATCTCCTGTTGAAATTTGAGGAATGTTCAATCCCTTTGATAAAAGGCCTGCTACAGTTCCTTTTCCTGTTCCTTGCGCACCTAACATAATAATAATCATAAGATTTTCCTCCTTATTTTTATTTATTTGACTCTTATATCTTTTTTAGTATCAATAATAAATAAACATTAAAAAAAACATAAAAATAAAACTCATAAAAACGAAAAAACAATATATAAATATAAATTAGTTTTTCCCTGAATTCACTCAGGGAAAAACTATTTACTTTATATATTTCTCTAAACTTATTTTTCTAAAAATCCTTTGTAATGTCTCATTACTAATTGAGATTCTAGTTGTTGAACTGTTTCTAACGCAACACCAACAATAATAAGTATTGATGTACCACCGAAAGAAATATTTAATCCTGAAAATCTTAATAACATCGGTAAAATTGCTATAATTCCTAAGAATATAGATCCAAACCATGTTAATTTCATTAATACAGATTTTAGATAATCAGTTGTTGGTTTTCCAGCTCTAATACCTGGAATAAATCCACCGTTTTGCTTAATATTTTGTGATACTTCAGCAGGGTTAAATGTAGCTAATGTATAGAAGAATGTGAATCCTACTATTAATAATAAATAAACAATTGCATTTGCTAAACTATATCCCCATCCAACGCTAGATGTTGATGTAGCAATTGAAAATTTATATAAACCTGCTAAAAATCCTGTTCCTCCTATATGTTTAGAACCAAATATGCTAATTAGCATTGCAGGGAAAGTTAAAAATGAAGATGCAAAGATAATTGGCATAACTCCTGCCATTGCAAGTTTCATTGGTATATGTGTGTTTTGACCACCATACATTTTTCTTCCTACTACTTTTTTAGCATATTGAACAGGTATCCTTCTTTCAGCACTTTGTACCCAAACAACAGCTGCTATTAATACGATTGCACCTATTAATAATGCTATTGCTTTTGCTAAGCCCGCTGTACTGAATCCTGCTTCAGGTAACACTAATTTATACATCATAGTTACAAATGATGGGAATCCTGAAATAATACCAACAAAAATAATCATTGAAATACCATTTCCTATTCCTTTATTTGTAATTTGTTCTCCAAGCCACATAAGAATTGCAGTTCCAGCAATTAAGCTTAATACAACAAGCAAACCTGTAGAAAATCCTGAAGTTATAAAAATATTATTATAACTTCTGCTGTATGAAATATAAATACCTAAAGCTTCAACTAAAGCTAAAACTAATGTTAAAATTCTAGTATATTTATTAATTTTTTGTTTTGCAACTTCTCCACCATCTTTAATTAGTTTTTGTAGAGATGGTATTACCATTCCTAATAATTGAATTACAATTGATGCTGTAATATATGGAGAAATTGACATAGCAAAGATTGACAATTTTGAAAAAGCACCACCTGAAATTGTATCAATCAAGTTAGTAAAACTTGAAGATGTAGCGGCTTTCATTTGTCTTGATAATTCTGAAGCATTTACTCCTGGTACTGTGATATAACATCCAAATCTGAAAATTACTATTAACAATAATGTATATAATAATTTTTTTCTTATTTCTGGTGTCTTTATTGCATTTTTAATAGTTTGAAACAACTAAATCACCTCAATCTTTCCGCCTAAGGCTTGGATTTTTTCTGCAGCTGTTTTTGTGAATCTTGTAGCTTTTACATTTAGTTTTTTCTCTAATTTTCCAGAACCTAAAACAACTATTCCATCATTAACTTTTCCTATAATTCTTTCAGCTAATAATGATTCTGGAGTAACATCTGTAGCTTCGCTTTTATTTAACATACTTAATGTTACTTCTGTATATGTTTTACCATTGATGTTTTTAAATCCTCTTTTTGGTAATCTTCTATATAATGGTGTTTGACCACCTTCAAATCCACGTCTTACTCCGCCACCTGTTCTAGATTTTTGACCTTTTTGTCCTCTTCCTGAAGTTTTTCCAAGTCCTGATCCTATTCCACGGCCAACTCTTTTTTTAGTAATTCTTTCAGATGACGCTGGTAAATTACTTAGTTCCATTTTTTAGCACCTCCTTTAAGTTTGAAGAATTCACTTCATTTAAATTAAATAATATCTCTTAATTTTTGTCAATAAAAATTATAAAATTTCGCTAACTTTCTTTCCTCTTTTTCTTTGAAAATTTCTTTTTCAAAGATGAGTAAATAAAGTTGTTTAATATTGGGTAACGAGTGACTTTTCAAAGAAAAGTCCCACGTTACTGTTATAATATTTCGCTAACTTTCTTTCCTCTTTTTCTTTGAAAATTTCTTTTTCAAAGATAAGTAAATAAAGTTGTTTAATATTGGGTAACGAGTGACTTTTCAAAGAAAAGTCCCACGTTACTGTTATAATATTTCGCTAACTTTCTTTCCTCTTTTTCTTGCAACTTCTTCAACTGTTGACATTGATTTTAAAGCTTCCATAGTAGCATAAACAACATTTCTTGGATTATTTGTTCCAATAATTTTTGTTTTAATATCTCTGTAACCAGCTAATTCTAATACTGGTCTTACACTACCACCAGCGATAACTCCAGAACCTTCTGGGCCTGGTTTTAGCATTACGCTAGCGCTTCCAAATTTACCAACATATTCATGAGGAATTGTAGTTCCTTTAATTGGAACTTCAATTAAATTTTTCTTTGCTTCTTCAATAGCTTTTCTTATTGCATCTGGAACTTCAGCTGCTTTTCCATTTCCAACACCTACATGTCCAGCTTCATCCCCAACTACAACAACAGCACTAAATCTAAATGTTCTACCACCTTTTACAACTTTTGCAACTCTATTGATAGCAACAACTTTTTCTTTTAATTCAACTGTTTTATTTTCTTCCATGGGATCCTCCTTCTTTAAAATTCTAATCCTGCTTTACGTGCTGCTTCAGCTAATTCTTTAACAACACCATGATATATAAATCCGCCTCTATCATAAACAACTTGTTTTATTTTCTTTTCTTGAGCTCTTTTTGCAATTAAAGTTCCAACTTCAACTGCAGCTTCTTTATTAGCTTTTTTAGTTTTAATTTCTTTATCTAAAGTTGAAACATAAACTAAAGTTTTTCCTTGAGTATCATCTATGATTTGAGCAATGATATTCTTATTTGTTCTGCAAACAGCTAGTCTTGGACATTCAGCTGTTCCACTTATTTTAGTACGAACTCTAATATGTCTTCTCCTACGTTCTGCTTTTCTATCTATTTTAGAAATCATTTTTTTCTCCTTTCTCGAGTTAAAACTTCCAGGGATATATTTAATCCCTCAAGGCATATCTAAACTTCTAGGGATTAAATATACCCCTTGAAGTCTACTTATTAACTAACGAACTTTTTAAATTCTATTTTTTACCAGCTTTACCTTCTTTACGTCTAATAGTTTCTTCAGCATATTTAATACCTTTACCTTTATAAACTTCTGGTAATCTCTTTGTTCTGATAACAGCAGCTGTTTGACCAACAAGCTCTTTATCAATACCTTTTACTATAATTTCATTTGGACTTGGAACATCAAATGAAATTCCTGCTGGTGCATCAATTTCAACTGGATGTGAATATCCAAGAGTTAAAACTAATTTATTTCCTTGTTTTTGAACTCTATATCCAATTCCATTAATTTCTAATTTTTTTTCAAATTCTTTAACTGTACCTTGAACCATATTATTTATTAAAGTTCTTGTTAAACCATGTAAACTTCTATTTTTTGGTTCGTCATCATTTCTTTTTACATTAATAATGTTACCATCTAAAGAAACATCTATTTCATTAACTATATCTCTTTCTAATGTTCCTTTAGGACCTTTAACAGTAATGTGTTTTCCGTCTATTTTAACTTCAACACCTTCTGGTACTGTAATAGGTTTATTTCCTATTCTTGACATTTTTCTTTTCCTCCTTTGGTTAATTGAAATTATTCGCTATGCTAACATTTCAATTCTCCTAAAAATTGCTTTGCAATTTTATGGTTAAAATATTCATTGTTATTTTATTTCTTTTTTAACATAGCTAAATAATTGTTTCGCCTATTTTAATATGCCCGTATCATTTTACTTCGAATAAATTCTCGTAAAAGATCCGTGCTTAAGTTTTTTCGTCCCGTATCATTTTACTTCGAATAAATTCTCGTAAAAGATCCGTGCTCCGTTCGCTTACGCTCACTACGCTACCACACGTATGCTAAAACTTCTCCACCTAAACCTGCTTCTCTTGCTTTTTTGTCTGTCATAATTCCTTTTGATGTAGAAATTAAAGCTGTTCCTAATCCATTTAATACTTTTGGTAATTCATCTTTCCCAGCATATATTCTTAATCCTGGTTTAGATATTCTTCTTAAGCCAGCAATAACTTTATTTCCTTTTTCGTCATATTTTAAAGAAATTCTTAAAACTCCTTGTACTCCGTCATCTATTTCATCAAATGACTTTATATAACCTTCCTCAAGTAATACATCTGCTATAGCTTTTTTCATTTTTGATGCTGGAACATCAACTGTTTTGAATTTAGCATTATTAGCATTTCTTATTCTTGTTAACATATCTGCTATTGGATCTGTTGTATTCACTATATTATCCTCCTCTCTTAAATAGATATTAAATTCTTATTTCTAATATCTAACTTCTAGTTTCTATTCTCTAATTTACCAACTTGCTTTCTTAACTCCTGGAATTTCACCTTTATGAGCTAATTCTCTGAAGCATACACGGCAAATTCCATATTTTCTTATGTAAGCATGTGGTCTTCCACATATTTTACATCTGTTATATTCTCTAGTTGAATATTTTTGTGGTTTTGCTTGTTTTACTTTTAATGATTTTTTAGCCATAATTTCTCCTTTCTTAACTTCTAAAAGGCATTCCTAATAAAGTAAGCAATTCTTTTGCTTCTTCATCAGATTTAGCTGTAGTTACGAATATAATATCCATACCTCTTAATTTATCAACTTTATCATATTCAATTTCTGGGAATATTAATTGTTCTTTTAATCCCATTGAATAATTTCCTCTTCCATCGAAAGAATTTTTTGAAACTCCTCTAAAGTCTCTAACTCTTGGTAATGCTACATTGAATAATTTGTATGCAAAATCATACATTTTTCCTGCTCTTAATGTAACTTTACATCCAACTTTTACACCTTCTCTTAATTTAAAAGCTGCAATTGATTTTTTTGCTGTTGTTACTATTGGTTTTTGTCCTGTAATGATACTTAAATCATTCATTGCATTATCTAATGCTTTTGGATTATCTTTAATATCTCCTAAACCAATATTAATAACTATCTTTTCTAACTTTGGAACTTCCATAACTGAAGAATAATTAAATTTCTTCATCAACGCTGGAACAACTTCTTTTACATATTGTTCTTTAAGTGCTTCCATGTTCTATTAGTTCCTCCTTCCTTTAAATCTATTTTATTTTTGTACCACATTTTTTACAAACACGTACTTTTTCATCTTTTTCTATTATATATCCAACTTTTACACCTTTTTTGCATTTTGGACATACAACAGCTACTTTACTGCTATAAATAGCACATTCTGAAGGAATTATTCCACCTTCTTCTCCTTGTTTTCTTGGTTTAACATGTTTTTTTCTAACATTTACACCTTTAACAATTATTTTATCTTTTTTAGGTATAACTTCTAAAACTTCACCTTTTTTACCTTTATCATTTCCAGATAAAACTTCTACAGTATCACCTTTTTTGATTTTCATTTTTCTTTTTCACCTCTTTCAAATTTGAGATTTATTTTTACTTTCATTTATAATCGAAATTCTATAATACTTCTGGAGCAAGTGATAATATTTTCATATAATTTTTCTCTCTTAACTCTCTTGCTACTGGTCCAAATATACGAGTTCCTTTTGGTGTTCCATCCTCACGAATGATAACAGCTGCATTTTCATCAAATTTTACATAAGAACCATCTGGTCTTCTTGTACCTTTTTTAGTTCTTACAACAACAGCTTTTACAACTTCACCTTTTTTAACTATACCACCTGGTGTAGCATCTTTAACAGAAGCAATTATTACATCACCTATTTCAGCATATTTTCTATATGATCCACCTAAGCATCTAATACACATTATCTCTTTAGCACCTGTATTATCAGCAACTTTTAATCTTGTTTGTTGTTGTACCATTGCTTTGTTTCCTCCTTTAAATTTTTATATGTTTCTATTTAATAACTGCTTTTTCAACTATTTCAACAAGTCTCCATCTTTTATCTTTTGATAAAGGTCTTGTTTCCATAACTTTAACTGTATCTCCAACTTTGCAGCTATTTTCTTCATCATGAGCTTTTAATTTATATGTTCTTTTAACAGTTTTCTTATAAATAGGATGTTTTACTCTTGTTTCAACAGCAACAACGATTGTTTTATCCATTTTATCAGATACAACTGTTCCAATCATGGTTTTACGAAGATTTCTTTCCTCTGCCATATTATTTTCCTCCTATTTTTTTTCTGCTAGTTCTCTTTGTCTTAAAATTGTTTTTGCTCTAGCTATATTTTTCTTAACTTCTCTCACCTTTATTTTGTTATCTCCTCCACCAGTAACTCCATTAAATCTTAATTTAAAAAGTTCTGATTTTAGTTCTACTAATTCTTTTTCTAAATCAGGTGAAGACATTTCATTTAATTTTTTACTATTCTTCAACTTGATCACCACCTACATTATCAGTTTCTCTTTTTACGAATTTTGTTTGAACTGGTAATTTTTGAGCAGCTAAACGTAAAGCTTCTCTAGCAATTTCTTCTGTTACACCTTCTATTTCAAACATAACTCTTCCTGGTTTAACAACTGCAACCCAATACTCTGGTGCTCCTTTTCCTTTACCCATACGAGTTTCAGCTGGCTTTTTAGTGATTGGTTTGTCTGGGAATATTTTCATCCAAACTTTACCTCCTCTTTTAATGTATCTAGTCATTGCAACTCTGGCTGCTTCAATTTGGTTTGATTTAATCCATCCACCAGTTGTAGCTTGAAGGCCGTATTCACCTTCATTTACAGTATTACCACGAGTAGCATAACCTCTATTTCTACCTTTTTGCATTTTTCTATATTTTGTTCTTTTTGGCATTACTGGCATTAGTCGTTACCTCCTTTTGCTTCTTTTTTAGCTGGAAGAACTTCGCCTTTATAAATCCAAACTTTAACACCAACTTTACCATAAGTAGTATCAGCTTCTGCAAAACCATAGTCGATATCTGCTCTTATGGTTTGAAGTGGAATAGTTCCTTCTTTATAAAATTCTGTTCTAGCCATATCAGCTCCACCAAGACGTCCTGATACTGCAGTCTTGATTCCAAGAGCTCCAGCTTTTGTAGCTTTTTGCATACATTGTTTCATTGCTCTTCTGAATGAAACTCTCTTTTCTAATTGTCCTGCGATATTTTCAGCAACTAATTGTGCATCTGTATCAACATTTTTAACTTCAACAATATTTAAGTTAACTTTTTTATCAATCATTTTTTCTAAGTCTACTCTTAATGTTTCAGCAAGGTTTCCGCCTTTACCAATAACTAAACCTGGTTTCGCTGTATAAACATTAATTTTAACAAATTTTGCTGTTCTTTCAATTTCAATTTTTGCAATTCCGCTTGCAAATAATTTTGATTTTACATATTTACGGATTTTGTAATCTTCTACTAAATAATCACTGTAGTTTTTGTCATCAGCATACCATTTTGAATTCCATTCTCTGATAACACCTACTCTTAATCCGTTAGGGTGTACTTTTTGTCCCACTTTGAAATCCTCCTTTTCTAAAATCTTTACTATTTAGCTTCTCTTAAAACTATAGTAATATGACTTGTTCTTTTTCTAATTCTAACAGCGCTTCCTTTAGCTGCTGGTCTAATTCTTTTTAATGTTGGACCTTGGTTAGCATATATTTCACTAACTACTAGGTCTTTTCTATTCATAAAGTGATTGTTTTCAGCATTTGCTATAGCAGATTTTAATAATTTTTCAATTATTTCACTTGATGCTTTTGGAGCAAATTTTACTATAGCTAAAGCTTCTTCAGCACTTTTTCCTCTTAATAAATCTGCTACAATTTTTACTTTTCTAGCTGAAATTCTAGCATAATTAAGAGTAGCTCTTGCTTCTGGTACTGTAACTTTTTCTTCCACTTTTATGTCCTCCTTCATTATTTTTTAGGTTCTATTTTGTTTTTTTATCTCCTGAATGTCCTTTAAAAGTTCTTGTTGGAGCAAATTCTCCTAATTTATGTCCAATCATTTCTTCTGTAACATATACAGGAACATGTTTTCTACCATCATGAACAGCTATTGTATGTCCAACAAATTGTGGATATATTGTAGATGCTCTTGACCATGTTTTTAAAACTTCTTTTTTACCTGATTCATTCATAGCTTCAATTCTTTTTAATAATTTTGGAGCTACGAAAGGCTTTTTCTTACTAGATCTTGACATAATTTACTCCTTTCTATTTTCTTCTCTTAACTATAAATTTATTTGATTGTTTTTTCTTATCTCTTGTCTTGTATCCAAGTGCTGGTTTACCCCAAGGAGTTAATGGTCCTGCGTGTCCTACTGGAGCTTTACCTTCACCACCACCATGAGGGTGATCGTTAGGGTTCATTGCAGATCCTCTAACTGTTGGTCTTATTCCCATATGTCTTGTACGTCCTGCTTTTCCTAATTTGATGTTTTCATGATCTGTATTTCCTATTGTTCCAATAGTTGCTCTACATCTAACTGAAATTAATCTCATTTCTCCTGATGGAAGTCTTACGTGAGCATATGCTCCTTCTTTAGCCATAAGTTGTGCTTCTTGACCAGCACTTCTAACTAATTTTCCACCTTGACCTGGATTTAATTCTATATTATGAATCATAGTACCTACTGGAATATTTGATATTGGTAAGCAGTTTCCTACTTTAATATCAACTCCTTCTCCAGATACAACTTTATCTCCATCTGTTAATCCTAATGGAGCTAAAATATAAGCTTTTGTTCCATCTTCATATTGGATTAATGCAATGTTTGCACTTCTGTTTGGATCGTATTCAATACCAACAACAACTGCTTCCATTCCATCTTTTTGTCTTTTAAAATCAATAATTCTATATTTTTGTCTATTTCCACCACCTTGGTGTCTAACTGTTATTCTACCATAAGAATTTCTTCCTGAATTTTTCTTTTTAACTGTTAATAAAGATTTTTCAGGAGTCTTTTTTGTTACTTCTTCGTATGTAGAACCAGTCATATTTCTTCTTGATGGTGTATATGGTCTATATGTCTTTATTCCCATGATTAAATCTCCTTTAATATTATTTGTAGATTTTTTCCTGCTCTACTTACAGATATTTTTTTATTTTCCTAGTTTATTCTAGATAAATTTCATTTTTTCTTTACTTCTAATTAAAACGTCTTATACTGAGAAACCTTCAATTGAATCCTTATATTTCTTAGTCAATTTAACTTCTTTTCCGCCTTTTCCAATATAAGTTTTAGATGAAGCTTCAGTATCTATTGTAACAATAGCTTTTTTCCAATCTGAAGTTCTTCCTTGATGAACTCCTACTCTTTTTTCTTTTCCTTTTACAGAAATTGTATTTACATTTAATACTCTTACTTCAAATAATTTTTCAACAGCGTTTTTAATATCAACTTTTGTTGCTTTTCTATTAACTTTGAAAGTGTATTTTCCTTCTTGCATTCTCATGCTTGCTTCCTCAGTAATAATTGGAGCTATAATAATATCTTCTGCTACCATTTATGCATACACCTCCTCTAATTTTTTAACAGTATCTACTGTTACTACTAAGTTTTTATACTTTAATAAATCAAATACATTGATTGTAGAAACTGAAAGAGTTCTAACATTTTCAATGTTTCTAGCTGATTTTTGTAGTATCTCATCTTTTTCAGGAATCATAATAATTGTTTTTCCTTCAACTTTTAGATTGTTTAATGCAGTTACTACTTGTTTTGTTTTGATTTCTTTAAAATCAAATTTATCAACAACTACTAAAGATTTTTCTAATACTTTAGAGCTTAATAATGATCTAATAGCTAATTGTTTTTCTTTGCTATTAACTCTATATTTATAAGAACGAGGTTTTGGGCCTAAAGCGATACCACCTTTGATCCATTGTGGAGCTCTGATAGAACCTTGTCTTGCTCTACCTGTTCCTTTTTGTCTCCAAGGTTTCTTTCCACCGCCTCTAACTTCAGCTCTTGTTTTTGTACTTTGTGTTCCTTGTCTTTGATTAGCTAAATAATTAACTAATACACTATGAACAACCGCTTCGTTTGGTTTAATTCCAAATACTTCTTCTTTTAATTCCATTGACTTTAATTTTTTTCCGTCAACACTATATACATCTATTTTAGGCATCTTGTTTCCTCCTTTCTTAGTTTATAGCCTTAATGCTATTTCTTATTTTTAATATACTTCCTTTAGCACCAGGTACACTACCTTTTACTAAAATAACATTTTTATCTAAATCTACAGCTACTACTCTTAAGTTTTGAATTGTAACTGTTTCTACTCCCATATGTCCTGGTAATTTTTTACCTTTGAAAACTCTACCTGGAGTTGAAGTAGATCCCATTGAACCAGGTCTTCTATGATACATAGAACCATGTCCCATAGGTCCTCTAGATTGTCCATGACGTTTGATTACGCCTTGGAATCCATGTCCTTTTGTTGTTCCTTGGATGTCAACTATATCTCCAGCTGCAAATACATCAGCTTTAATAACATCTCCAACTTTAACTGAATTAACATCAGCTACTCTAAATTCTCTTAAATGTTTTTGTGCAGTTACATTAGCTTTTTTGAAGTGTCCCATTTCTGGTTTGTTAACTTTATGTTCTTTAACTTCGCCATATCCTAATTGAATAGCATCATAACCATCAGTTTCAACTGTTTTGATTTGAACTACATTACAAGGACCAGCTTCTATAACTGTTACTGGAACGACATTTCCTTTTTCATCGAAAATTTGAGTCATTCCAACTTTTTTTCCTATAATTGTTTTACTCATTTTTTCCTCCTACTATTGGCTGATAATGTCTATCAGCTTGGTTATTTGTTCTTTATTTTTAACCTCAAGAACTCTTGGTTATTATTTAGAAGTCTCAAATTAACTTCTGTTTATTCTACTATATATTTATGTAGAATTATAATTTGATTTCTATGTCAACACCAGCTGGTAATTCTAATTTCATTAAGCTATCAACTGTTTTTTGTGTTGCATAAAGAATATCGATAACTCTTTTATGTGTTCTCATTTCAAATTGTTCTCTTGAATCTTTATGTTTGTGTGGAGAACGTAATATTGTAACGATTTCTTTTTCTGTAGGTAATGGAATAGGACCTGAAACTTTAGCTCCTGTTTTCTTAGCAGTATCTACTATCTTTTCAGCAGACTGATCTAAAACAACATAATCATAAGCTTTTAGTCTAATTCTAATTTTGCCATTTCCTACTACTGTTTTTGTTGTTGCCATTTTAATTTCCTCCTTTAAAATATTTTCTTCTTTAATGGCAAACAATAAGTTGTTAACGTATCCTGGTGTTTCATATAACACCATTATAAAATCCAAGATTTTCTTTAGTAATTTTAGCATTATTAAAGTTTTTCCTGGATAAATTCGAATATCGTTTTCAAACTTATCGCCCGGTCTAAGCCAAGACATACTCCACAGAAGTTCCCTCCATCTCCCTATTTTACAGGAGTGTAGCCACATTCTGTTTCATCGCTTTATCTTACGCATGTCATATTATACTACGGAAGGAAGCAAAAGTCAACATTTTTTATGAAATATTTTTAAGATTATTTTTATATTTTTTAAATAAAAAAGAATAAGTTTTTAAACTTATTCTCCTAGTTTTAAAGTTATATTTTATCAGATTAGTATTAAATAATTATTTCAGGATTATATATCTCAAGCCACATTTCCACTTGAATCAAATATGCCATTAATTGAGGACCTGTCATAAGCTGGCCAAACCAAGGTCTTGTAAAAGCTTTCCCATCAGTTTCTAATATTTCATAAATATATTTAGAGTCAAAAATATTCCCTATTTTAGAGTTTTTATTCATCATTATTTTATTTAATTCTGTTTTAACTTTGCTCAAATAATTTGGATTATGAGTTTTAGGATATGGACTCTTTTTTCTGTAGATTACTTCTTCAGGCAAATATCCTTCAAATGCTTTTCTAAGCAGACCTTTTTCTCTTCCTTTATATGCCTTCATTTCCCAAGGAATATTCCAAGCATATTCAACTAATCTATAGTCGCAAAAAGGAACTCTAACTTCAAAGTTACTTTGAGAAGCCATTCTATCTGTCCTATCTATTAATGTTTGCATAAACCAATTTGAAGTTAAGTATATTAGTTTTCTATGAATTTTTGTTTCTTTACTATCTTCATCTAAGTATTCTATTTTATTTAAAGTTTTATCATATTCATTTTTTATATAATCATTTAAAATTACTTTATTGCTAATATTTGAGTTTAATAATTTTTGGCGTTCATTTATTGCAAGTGACCATGGAAATGTATTTGCCTCTAATGCGTCTTCTCTAAAATACCATGGGTATCCGCCAAATATTTCATCAGAACATTCTCCGAGATAATGCAACTTGGTTATATTTAGAAATTTCTTTAAATAATAGCAGATACGAAGAATCAACATCAGCCATTCCAGGAAAGTCTCTAGCTATCATTGCATCCTTCAATGTTTCATACAAATCTGGAGTATCTAGTAATATCTTTGTATGATCTGTATGGCATTGGTTTACCATTAACTCAATGTATTCTTTATCAAGATTAGGTTGAAAATCATTTTTAACAAAGTTTTTTTCTTGATCAACATAATCTACAGAAAATGTTTTTAATTTTTTACCACGTTCTTTATAATATTGACTAGCTATAGCAGTCATTATACTTGAATCCAGTCCACCTGATAATAAACTACATATTTCTTTTTCTGATTCTAATTGTCTTTGAGCACTATCAACAATTAATCCTCTAATTTTTTCACATGTTGTTTCTACATCATCTTGATGAAATCGTGTTTCTAACTTCCAATACTCTTTTTTATACATTTTATCCCTATTTAAAACAATAAAATGAGCTGGTTCTAATTCAAAAATATCTTTAAATGGAGTTTTACCTGGTGAATGTGCTGGACCAACACCACATAGCTCGCCAATTCCGAGTTTCATCTATTTGTGCCTTAACATTTGGATGTTTAAGTAAAGCTTTAATCTCTGAAGCAAAGATAAAATTGCCATTTCTCATACAATAATATAATGGTTTTATTCCAAAACGATCTCTAGAAATAAACAATTCTTTTTCATTTTCGTTCCATATTGCAAAACTAAACACACCATTTAAAAAATTACATATCTCTTTTCCATAATAAATATAAGCTTTTAAAATTAATTCTTCATCAGTTACTTCACTTTCAAATGTAAAGCCATTCATTAATAAAATATTTTTTATATCTTTAAAATTATAAATGTTTCCACTATATACTATTGTATATGTATTACTGTTTATTTTTAAACTAATAGGATGAATTGAATTGTCTTTATTTGTATTTAATAACCCTCTATATCCTAAATTTATGTTATTATCCATAAAGATTGCTTCAATGTTATTTTCTCTATTATCTAAATGTTGAAACATTAACTTTAATAATTCTTCTTGATTTTTAATGTCTTGTGTATAATTTACAATTCCAAGAATTCCACGCATAAAAAAACCTCCTTAATTACTCTTTAATATAGTATGTGGAGGTTTAACTTTTTGATACATTTTTAATTAATTTCTTCAAATGCAATATTTATACTTTCACTCATATAACCTTTAGAAAACAAATAATTCTTTATATCTTCTAATTCCATTGTTTTCATTTTTTTTATTATTAGATTTTTAGCGGATTGAATTTCAAAATCTAATAACTCTTCTTTGTGACTATAAATATATTCATCTAATAAATCTTTATTTACTTTTTTTTGAGTTAATTTATAGTTTATTTCTCTTATAGATAGACTCTTCAAGCTTTTAAATTCTTTTATACTTCTTTCTATATAATCCAAATCATTTATATAATTATTATCCTTTAGTATTTGAATTACATCTTCTAATTTGTTTTCATCTTCTTGGCTAAATTTTTCTCTTACTTCAGATTCTGTTCTTTTTTTATATAAAACATATTTTAATACACGTGATTTTAATTTATCTAATTCTTCTGCTTCTTTTAAGTTTTTAGTAAATTCCATAACACACTCTCTTTTCTTGTTTTAAATAATCCCCAAATTATTCTTAATTTGGGGACTAAAATATTATTCTATATCATCTTCTTCATTAAAATCTTCTGCTTCATCTTCATCATCTAAATTTGCTTTTGGTCCATCTTCTGCTAGAGCTTTTTCAAAAGCTTGATTAAAATTATCTCTTATTTTTTTCTCAATTTCTGCCATTACTTCAGGATTTTCTTCTAAATATGTTTTAACATTTTCTCTTCCTTGGCCAACTTTTTCACCCTTATAGCTAAACCATGATCCACTCTTTTCGATGATATCTAAATTAACAGCTAAATCTAATATATTTCCTTCTTTTGAAATTCCTTTACCATAAATAATATCAAATTCTGCTTCTCTGAATGGTGGAGCAACTTTATTTTTTACTATTTTAACTCTTGTTCTACTTCCTAAAACTTCTCCATTAACCTTAATGTTTTCAACCTTTCTAATATCTAATCTAACTGAAGCATAGAATTTTAATGCTCTACCACCAGGAGTTGTTTCTGGATTTCCAAACATAATTCCAACTTTTTCTCTTAATTGATTTATAAAAATAATTGTAGCATTTGTTTTACTAATTGTTCCTGCAAGTTTTCTTAGACCTTGAGACATTAATCTTGCTTGAAGACCAATATGAGCATCTCCCATATCTCCATCAATTTCTGCTTTTGGAACTAATGCTGCTACAGAGTCTACAACAACTAAATCTATTGCGCCACTTCTTATTAATGCTTCTGCTATTTCTAATCCTTGCTCACCTGTATCTGGTTGAGCAACAATTAGATTATCTATATCAACTCCTAAATTTTTTGCATATACTGGATCTAGAGCATGCTCTGCATCTATAAATGCTGCATCTCCTCCACTTTTTTGTACTTCTGCTATTGCATGTAAAGCAAGTGTTGTTTTTCCTGAAGATTCAGGTCCAAAAATTTCTATAATTCTTCCTTTTGGTATACCGCCGATACCTAATGCTATATCTAAACTCAAAGAACCAGTAGGAATTGCTTCAACATTTAATTTTGTTGCATTTCCAAGTTTCATTATTGATCCTTTTCCAAATTGCTTTTCTATTTGACTCATTGCAGCCTCTAAAGCTTTTCTTTTTTCATTTTTGTCTCCCATATTATTTCTCCTTTTTAATAATAAATAAAAAATTTGTTCTCAAGAACTTACGTTCGTATATATTATATCTAATAAAAAATTTTTGTCAATACTTTTTACAAAAAATTTGTTCTTTTAAACTTCCAAAGCTATTATTAATATTTACATCTAAAACTTTCTTTATCTTTGGTAGCTCCATTATATCAACCTCAAACACGTCAGTCAACTTAATTTTTAATTTTTTTCAATTTATGTGTATCACCTCTTTTTAATATTAAATTTGGATTTTGGATTTTTTTTAGAAAAAAATAAATGAAACAAAAAATATATGTATAAAATATCATCAAAATAAATACTTGTCAATCAAAATCGTTCGACAAAAATCAACAATAAAAAGCAAACTTCAAAATTTAGAAGCTTGCTTTTTAAATTATTGTCTATACCATTTTTCAACATTATAAAAAATACTGTAAGCATTTGGAGATATTTTTCCACATAATGTTTGATTATATACAACAGAATCTGTAGCTCTATATAAGAATATATATGGCATGTCCTCCAAGTATCTATCGTACAAATTATCATAATTATTTATTTGATTACTATAACTAGAAGTACTACTAATGTCATTTAAGATTTTAAACATTTCTTCGTTATTATAATTTGCAATATTATTATCTCCGAATAATGTCGAAATTTTGGGACTAAAATTAGTTTGCATTCCGTAAAATCATTGTTTCATAATTTTTATTATTAAAATCATTTGAAAAAGTATTATTGTTTTCATCTTTTACAGTAACACTTATTCCATGATTAGCAAGTTGATTAGCTATAACTTGTGCTGCCACAACTCTATCTGGTTTGCTATTATCAACAGTTATTGAAAACTCTAAAACTTTACCTAATGAATTAACCCATTTATTATTTTGATAACTCCATCCAGCTTGTGTAAGCAAATTATCAGCTTCTTCAAAAGAAGTAGAAATATCTAATCTCGTATCATAAATCCAACTATTAGAAAAAATTAAAAAATTAGAAATCATATATCCACTTCCAAGATTAGCTAAAATATTATTTTTATCTAGGTATAAAGCTATAGCTTTTCTTGTTCTGGAATCTAAAAACAACTCATGCTGAGTATTAAAACTTAAAAACGTAACATCTCTTTGAGGTACTTCTATTTTTGTGTATCCAAGAGAACCTATATAACTTTGAATATCATTGACTGTAACATCCATAATATCTATATAACCAGCTTTAAAAGCTGCATACATTTCACCTATATTTGAATATAAATTGATATCAATCTGAGTTAAAAGAGCTTTTTTATTCTTATTCCAATAATTAGAATTAGGAATTAACTTAATATCCCCTTCTGATACTTCTGATATTTGAAACATTCCTGTACCAATTATATTAGCATTTTTTTGTGTATTTACAAAATCTTCACCTTCAAAATAAGCTTGACACAAAATTGGCATTGTTAAATTATATTCAAAAAAATCTTGTGGTTGCGATAAAAAAATTTGAATAGTATAAGTATCAATTATTTTTAAACCTGTAACATATTGCAAATTTGAATAATAACTTGAAAAATGTCCAGTGTTTTTCAAAGTATCATTTATAGTATCAATTGTAAATTTTACATCTTGAGCTGTAAAATCACTTCCATCTTGCCATTTTACTCCCTCTCTTAATGTAATAATATAAGTTAAGTCATCCTCTTTTGCAATTCCGCGTTGCTAAATCATATTCTAATTCATAATTATTTCCTATAGTAATTAAAGAATCAAAAATCAACCTTGAAATTTCTTTAACATTTTTATTATTACTTAAGATTGGATTCATAGTATCTAATTCTGCAATTCCCAATCTTAAATCTGTAATTAATACTGTTGTAGTTGAAGTTTGATCCTGAATTTCATTTTTAGAATTATCTTTATCATAAAAAACAACATAAGTAATTACTAATAAAATAATAAATCCTAAAACGAAAAAATACTTAAAAACACCTTGTTTCAATCTTTTATCTCCTAAAATATTTTATTGCCAATCTAATACTGGATATCCATTATTTACACCTGATTTAAATTTCCAGACTATTTCATCATTTTCTTGCTCTGTATTTAATAATGTTAAAAATTCATTTGTTTTCATTTGTTCTTCTGTCTTACTTATTGCTTTATATTTTTCGTTAGATAACCAATTATAAATACCTGCTAAATAATAATTATTTTTTGCTACCATTGTTTCTCTTGTAGTATCAAAATGTCCTACAATAGGAGCTATATATTCTATTCCACTACCTGTTACTTCCATTTCTCCAATATTATAATTATTAGATAATAATATTGTTGTATCTGTGATAGATCCCCAACCGTAAGATCCCTCCTACACCTCTAACTCCATTTCTTTCTGCTTTAACTTTTCCAGAATTATAGCAATTTAATATATTTGAAGTACATTTTGTTCCTATTTGTCCTGCTATGCCTCCAACACCACATGGATCATCAGTTACAATGTTTTCGTCATATACCCCAGTTATATTTCCAGTATTATAACATTTTTTTATACTTCCAAATATTAATCCTGCTATTCCACCTACATTAGAAGTTTTACTAGTAACATTTCCACTATTAATACAATTCAATATTGTACCTGCTTTATGCAAATTACCAACTATTCCTCCAACACTATCAGCATCTGCTCCAACTTCTCCCATATTAGAACAATTTTCAATAGTTCCTGATAAACTACCAACTATTCCTCCAACACGATTAGCATCTGCTCCAACTTCTCCCATATTAGAACAATTTTCAATAGTTCCTGATAAACTACCAGCTATTCCTCCTACATAAGAAGTTTTTCCAATAACATTTCCAGTATTTTTACAATTTTTTAACTCCAAACTAGAAGAACTACATCCTAATATTCCTCCTAAATTATTACCTCCGGAAACATTTCCTGTATTTTCACAATTTAAAACTGCTGAATAATTTGGAGTAACACTTGTATTATTATATGAATAACCTACAATTCCACCGACATTACCAAGTTTTCCATTTACAGTTCCAGAATTAATGCAAGAGTCAATAATACAAGCTCTATTTGACCATCCAACAATTCCTCCAACGTGTTTGTTTTCTCCGGTAACATTTCCTAAATTTTCACAATTAGTTAAATTACTAATCTGACAAATATCTCCAGCTATTCCTCCAACATATAACCCTTGCCCATTTATATTTCCATAATTTTTGCAATTTGTAATTAAACTATTTTGACAATTGTTCAAGCCTATTATTCCTCCAACAAAAGCAGCTCCAGAAATATATGCATAATTTTCACAATCTTTTATAGAATACGTTTGATCATCTTCTGTAGCTTTAATCGAATAAGCCACTATTCCTCCAGCAAATTCATTTCTTTGAGATGTACTTCCAGAAGCTTCTTTTCCTTGTACAATAACATTTGCATAATTTTTACAATTCTCTATATAACAGTTATTTATAATTCCAATTACTCCGGCAGCATTAACTGTACTAGTTATTGTTCCATAATTTTCACAATTTTTTATATTAGAAAGAAATAAAAATCCTGCTACACCTCCTATTGAATGTTCGCCAATAACATCAGCATAATTAATGCAATTTTCTATATTTCCATTTTTCAAATATCCTAAAATGCCTCCAGCAAATTCAAATCCTTTTACATAACTATTTTTTAATGTTAAATTTCTAATATTTGAATCAGAAGCATAGCCAAATAATCCATTAAAATTAGCTTCGCTATTTGCATATAAATTTCTTATAATATGATTATTTCCTTCAAAATTCCCAAGAAATCCATTGCTATCAGCCTTTCCTATTGGCTCCCAGTTAAACTTTTCATTATTTTCGGTTTGCCATTCTCCATTTTCTTCTTTGGCACCTAAATACAAATTATTCATTAAATAAACTGTAACTGTATTATCCATTTTTATATCATCTGGATTATATCCAGCTTTTGAAACTAATTCTAATTGATTATCTGTCAAAACATTTTTGTTATTAACAAAATTGGCTAAAAATTTTAATTGTGAAGCTGTATATATATACCAGTTCCAATCTTTATATACAGGGCAAGCTTCACTTTCGCCATCCCACACATCAAGCTTTCCAGACATAATCTCACCGTCATCGGTTACTGTAACTTCTCCTTGATCTCTTGTAACATAAAATACTCCTTCAGCCAACTTTTCTATAGTTGCACCTTCTATGGTATCAAGATATGATTCAATACTATCAGCATAATCTCTTGTTTGAGCTATTACTTTTAAATTAACATCTTCTTCTAATCTTGCTTGATCTTCATTTTTCTTAGTTTCAGCAGCTTTATTAACAATAGAATTGTTACCAATTATCATGGGTACTGTTATTCCAGCTAATATCAATAAAATTATAATAGTAATTATTAATACTATTAAAGTTATACCCTTATTCTTTTTAATATGAAAATGTTTCATTATTAATAACCTCATTTCTAATTTTCATCTAATGAAATATTATTTATCATCTATGGTGATTCTATTGAATAAGTGCCTGTTTCGGCATTATATTTTATTAAATTCATATCGATATTTTCAACTATTGGCAAAATATAAGCTGACTCAACTTCTTCTCCGTCTAATATAATCTCCGATCAATTGTAATTCCGTGAAGCCCCTTGACACAAATGATTATTCTCTATTTCAGATTTATTGACTATTTGAAGCCCTAAATCTGCTTTTTGTGAATCACATAAATGAAATCTTGATGAAAGCCAATACTTTTTTCTTGTTCCAAAAATAATATTATTAATAGAATCTATAGTAAAATTATTTTCATTACTAATATTATAAAATCTTGGCGTAATTGTAATATTTGAGCCATCTAAATATTTAAAACCATCAGTAGTAGAAGTACTATCTCCAATATATTCCAAACGTTCACTTATATCTATTCCATTTACACATTCAACATCATCTACTTTAACATATTTTTCTTTATCTAAATTTGCAGGAATACAAAGTCTTGATCCAGAATATGTTTCTGGTACAAGTAAACTTATATTTTCTGCACTTATTTTCTCATCTTCTATCAAATAATACAATATATCTTCAACTTTAATACTTCTTGCTATTATTCCTAAACTTCTATCATTAGATGAATATAGATCATAACAAATGTCATCTAGTATAGAAACACCATTATTATATCCTAAAGCTCCTTTTAGTTGTAAAGCTTGACTTAATGGTTCTGTTGCAATTATTGATATTTTATTTGTACTTTCATTTATTTTAAAAACTTTCCAATTTAAGTTTTCATATCTAATTGTTTGTTCTTCACCTATACCAGAAAGATCTCTAGAGATTATATATCCAAATGGAATTAAAGTAGGAATATTATAATCAATATCTGTACCAACAGTTAATCCTTTTGTTTTACTAAATTGTATTGGCTCAGTTGATTCTTTTGTTGCACCAGAAGTATCCTCAACTTTAAAATAAAAACTTCCTATTTCATACATATTAAATGAAATAGAATCTCCGTTTATCTGAACATTTTCTATTTTAAACCAATTAGTTTTATTTGAACTATAATATACTTTATTTATTGGGTAATTTACTCCTCTATTTGGTCTGTCTACTATCTCAAGATTTACAGAATTCAATATTGTTGCTCCAACTGTTTTTTCAGTTACTGTAATTTCCATTGTAGGTACTGCATTTTCAATAATTAATGATGAAATTCCTTCATCGTTCTTTTCAACAACATAACCACTATTCCATTCTGAAGGAGTATAGTAAATAATACTTTTATCATTTGGATTAACTATTCCTTCTACACAATAGATTTTTCTTGTAGAAAAATCTATAATAACAGACATCTCAATTCCCCTTAAATCAAGATACTTTATAATGTCTTCTTGGTTAAATAAAAATACATATCCATTATGATATAATAAATTATTGTTTAAATAATTTTCTACAACATATTTAACATCAGTATCATCAGTTAAATTAGATAACAATGTAGGAGCACTACCATATATTTTAATAAAAAAATCAACATAATTTGCTGAACCAACATTACTTGAATCTTTTAGATATAACTTATATTTTTCACAAATTGCATCTGTTTTCCTTTGAATTTCTTCTATTTGAGATATTTCAGCTTCATATTTTGATTTGTTATAAGACTTTATACTAATGCTAATAGTGATAGATGCGATAAGAATCATAACAGTTATTGTTACAATCAACGCAACTAGTGTTATACCTTTGTTATTTTTCATAACAAAATCCTTTCTTAATTCTTTTTTAGAATTATTTCTTTAGTAATTATTATTGTTGATTATTATAATATTGTTGAAGGAACATGTTTGTAATATATGAATTATAATCAAATGCTTCTATATAATCTGGCATTCCATATTCAACACCATATGTATCTACAGTAGCTGTTTTTATAACAGGGTAAGAACCTTGAGCAAATTTTTGTATTGATGATGCTGATGATTCTTCAGTTTCCTCTAATGGTAATTGTTTTAATTGCTCAATTATTTCCATTCCTTCTATTACTTTTCCAAATGCTGCATATTGTCCATTTAATGAACTATCTTCTTCTGTCTCTATGAAAAATAATGATGAACCAGAATTATAGCTTTCTGCTTTTAAACCATCTACATATTGTGAATAATTATTTCTATATAATCCAACAGTTCCATATTCAAATCTTAAAGTATTATCATTAAATCCGTTAGCAACAAATTCACCTTCTATAGAAATTTTATAATCGTCTGTACCAGAATCTTCTGAATCCTCTCCAACATAAGGAGTTACAGATTTGTCTAGATCGCTAACTCTTAAATAATCCTCTTCTGCAGTAATAGTTGTCTCTCCTGTTTTTACTAAATTTCCTTCTTCATCTTCTTCTTCATTTTCTTTTTCAACTAAAGCCATACCTGCATTTACAGTTTTTTCATCTAATCCATAAAAAACTTTACCATTATAATAACCATTTTGAACTAATTTTACGAAAGTTTTCACAGTATTTGGGGCATAATCAGGATAAAGTTCTATTTTAACTTTTCCATACCCTTCTATATCTAATGTTACTATTGGATTTTTAGCATTCTTATTATAATTAATACTTTTAATAGCATTAAATAACAAAAAAGCAATTAACCCTATAACAAAAACAATTAATATTATTAAAATTGAATTTCTTATTCTCTCTTTCATATCAAAAATCTCCTTTTTTATTTTTACAAAATTTATAATTAAAGCCCCAAAACTTTTACAGCATCAACTATATTTTTCACACCTATTATATCTAATTTGTATTTCTCTTTCAAGAACTTTTTATTGCTTTCAGGTATAATACAAGTTTTATATCCTAATTTTTCTGCTTCACGAAGTCTTTTATCTATAAGATTAACATTTCTAACTTCTCCTGTTAATCCAACTTCTCCTATAACTACAATAGATTTATCTATAGGAATATTTTTCAAACTAGATAGTGTTGCAATACAAATTCCTAAATCTATTGCTGGTTCATTAATTTTTATACCACTAACTACATTTAAATAAATATCCTGATTTCCTAAAGATACTCTAGTCTTTTTCTCAAGAACAGCAGCAAGAAGTGTTAATTTATTATAATCTATTCCGTATTGCATTTCTTCTTGGCATTCCAAATACACTTGGCGTAACTAATGCTTGCAGCTCAACTAATAAAGGTCTGGTTCCTTCCATACTAACAATTATTACCGTTCCTGCTGCCTTGGGATTTTCTTTATCTGAAATTAAAATTGAAGATGGATCTAATATTTCTATCAATCCTTCATTTTCCATTTCAAACATTCCTATTTCATTTGTTGAGCCAAATCTGTTTTTAACCCCACGTAAAATTCTATATGAAAAATACCTTTCTCCTTCTAAATAAAGAACTGTATCTACCATGTGTTCTAAAACTCTTGGTCCAGCAATACTTCCGTCTTTTGTAACATGTCCAATAATGATTGTTGTAATGCCTTTTTGCTTACACATTTTCATTATTCTAGCAGTAATTTCTCTAACTTGAGAAACACTTCCGACTACTTGAACTTATTTCATCAGAATAAATTGTTTGAATTGAATCTATAATTACAAATTTAGGCTCTAGCTTTTCACACTGTGCTTCAATATTATCTATATCTGTTTCTGCTAAAAACAATAAATTATCTTTATTTATATTTAATCTATCACTACGAAGTTTTATTTGTTCAGCAGATTCTTCCCCTGAAACATAAAGAATTGTTCCATCAACATCAATTTTATCGCAAATTTGTAAAATTAAAGTTGATTTTCCAATGCCTGGTTCTCCACCAAGAAGTGTTAAAGAACCACTAACAAATCCTCCACCTAAAACTCTATCTAGTTCTCCTATTCCTGTTTTAATTCTTGTTGTTGCTTTTTTTTGCACTTCATTTAATTTTATAGCTTCAGTTCTTTCTTTTCTTTTTTCTTTAGTTCCTGTTTTTGCAACATCTTTTTCTTCATAAAAAGTATTCCACTCATTACAAGCAGGACATTTTCCCATCCATTTTGGAGATTCATATCCACAATTGTTGCAAACAAAAATTGTTTTTACTTTCAATATAGCATCCCTTTCTCTAGTAATTTTTGTAATACTATAATAAACATTGCATGGCTCCAAGCAAGACCAATTACCCAAATTGGACTCATTGTCTTATTATCAACTTGTTCACTTAAAAATCCATGCTCACTACAAGAATTAATAGCAAAATTAAAGCATTCTATTGCTTTTTCTTTTTCATTAATTTCAATATAATATAATGCCATCCAAAGTGTAGAAATAACCCAAGGGTTACCACCCATATAAGTATCGTTTTCGTATCGCAAAAATCCACCTGTAAAGGTCCTTAATGTCATTTCCATTTTTTGAACAGTATTTTTCATTTCTCTTGAATCGGCCTCTATCATTCCAAAAGGAACAGCTATGCCTAATATACTGCTATCCATTTTTTTGTCTTCAAGATTTCTTACATAAGTTTTTGTTTCTTCATTAAAGAATTTTTCTGATACAAACTTTTGAATTTTTAAAGAATATTCATCTAAAACATTATTTCCTTCTGTTGTTTCAAGAATAATATTTATTTTAAATGTACATTTTATTGCAGCATAAATTGATGCAAGAGAATATAATGAAACACCTTCATGTTCTTCCCATAAATCATAGCTTTTTTGCATCTTATATTTTTCATTTAAAATATCATCAAGATAAAGCATTAAAAATTCAACTGCTTTTTTTATCATATCGTTATTAGATTTTAAAAATTCTATATCTTTTATTTCTAAATAGTGGTCATATAATCCGATAATAACACTTGCTGTTTCATCAATTTGATATCCCCATGATGGAGCTAGTCGTCCATCTGTATAAAATCTTTGCTCCCAATTTCCTTTTTTGTTTTGAGTTTTTCTACAAAAAACATTATAAAACTTAGAAGTACCTTCCTTCATTCCTAAAATATCAAAAGCTTTTGTAATAAAAACCCCATCTCTTGGCCAGCAATATGAATATCTTCCACATCTTGTTTTCCACTCATCTACTTCAAGTCCTGCAGAAATTCCTCCTGTTTCTTTATTATGAAGTAGTGGATATAATAAAATTGTTCTTATATAAATATTTTTAATTTTTTCATCTAAAGAAGATTTTCTTATATTTAGTTTATCATGTCTGTCAACAAACTCTTCCCAATACTTTTTACAATTATTGAAAAGAACATTAACATTTAAATTTTTTACTCTATTTAACTCTTCATCTAGTTCACCCAATAAATTTTTTTGATTATTATCATTTATCATCAAAAACAATGAAAACTCTCTTTCTTCACCAGGTTTTAAAGCATTCAAATCATATGAAATAGCAGAATTATTAGAAAGACCTATATAATCTTTTCCACCTATTTCGCCTTTCCAAATGTTTTCTTTAACATTATTAACTTGATAAGATAATAATGTTTCATTTGAAAACAAGCAAACAGTATAGTCATGATTATATTGTATTAGTGCATCATTTTTTACATACCCACTTGTATCATTATTAATGTTAGTTAAAATATTAGAATCAACCAACAAGTTTATATTTAAATCTATTTGACTTTCGTTTTTAAAAATATACTTTTTAACTACTATATTTTCATTAATAGGAACAAAATCAATTTGAAGTATTCTTAAATTAAAATATGTATTAAATATTTCAGTTTGTAAAATATTTGTATTTTCTACATATCTTTGTTTATACACGTTGTTTTCATCATCATGTAATAAAATATTTATAGAATCATTTATTTTAACTCCAATATGAAGCCATTCAACAAATTGTTTATAATCTACTGTAGGATAAAAAAGTCTTAATAATTCTCCTTTTTCAGAAAAAGAAGCTATTATTTTTTCATCACCTATAATAGCATAATTTAAATACTTATCCATAAAATACTCCTTTGTACTTTATTTTCCAATTATCTTGTTAATGTGATCTTGTAAATCTTTAATTCTGTTACTTAATACAGTAATATCTTCATCATTAGTTTCTAGTGATTCATCTTTTAAGTCTTCTTCAACATCTAACATTTTTTCCATTAATGATTCTATATTGCTAAGCACCTCAAATTTTTTCATTAATTTATTATATTGCATTATTTCTGCTTCATTTCTTTCACATTTTGGATTATCTGTTCCATCCAAATCATATGTTTCTCCATATGAAGGAATTGTAACATTAATATTTGCTGTTTCTTCTATTTTTTCTTTTAATTCTTTTTGAGCATCCTCTTCACCATGAACTAAAAATATATGTTTTGGTTGTTTATTTGTAAAAGAATAAACAAAATTTAAAAGCCATTCTTGATCAGCATGTCCAGAATATCCTTCTATATATTCAATTCTTGCATTTATCGCAATTTCTTCTCCAAATAGTTTAACTTTTTTAGCGCCATCTATTATTGTTCTTCCTAAAGTACCAGGTGCTTGATATCCAACAAACAAAATTGTACTAGATTCTTTCCATAGATTATGTTTTAAATGATGTTTAATTCTGCCTACATCACACATACCACTTGCAGAAATAATAATACAAGGATCATTCATTTCATTTAATTCTTTAGATTCTTCAGCAGTAACTGTAAATTTAAGTCCAGGAAATTCTAATGGATTGTTTCCTGATCTTATTTTTTCTTGTATTTCGTCTTCAAATAATTCTGTATTATTTTTAAATATTTCTGTAGCAGAAATTGCAAGAGGACTATCTACGTAAACTGGCGCATTCATTAATGTTTCGTATTTTTTAAAGAACTCTTTATCTTCTATACCTTTTTCGTCTTTTAATTTATCTATTTCATATAATATTTCTTGTGTTCTTCCGTACAGCAAAAGATGGTATGACGACTGTTCCACCATTATCTAATGTTTCTGATACAATATTCAAAAACATTTCAGCTTTATCATCATTTCTCAAATGATGTCTATTTCCATAAGTAGATTCCATTACTACATAATCACTGCTTGCAATCATTGTAGGAGAATCTAGAAGTGGAATATCATTATTTCCAATATCTCCAGAAAAAACTGTTTTTGTTGTTTTTCCATCTTCTGTAACCCAAACTTCTATAATGCTTGAGCCTAACATATGTCCTGCATCATTAAATCTAACGCTAATATTATCATCTATTTCAATAATATCATCATAATCAACTCCGATGAAATATTTCCAGACATTGTCTTGCCTCTAGTGCTGTATATAATGGAGGAACTGGGTCTTTTCCCTCACGAAGTCTTTTTCTATTTCTCCATTCAATTTCTGATTCTTGAATATGGCCACTATCTGGAAGCATAATTCCACACAAATCGCATGTTGCTTTTGTTGCATATACTGGATTTCTATATCCTTCGTTATATAACTTAGGAATTCTTCCTGAGTGATCGATATGTGCATGAGTTAGCAATACAAAATCTATAGTTTTTACATCAAACAAAAATGGTTCGCTATTGTCGTACTCCTCCATAATTTTTCCTTGGTACATACCACAATCAACTAAAAATTTTTTACCTGCAGCTTCTACTAAATAATTTGAACCTGTAACAGTTTTGGCTGCTCCTAAAAAAGTTATTTTCATTAGTTCCTCCTTATATAGTTTAAAGTAATTTAAATGAATAATTTATATTTTTTCCCTACTTTAACTTCTAAATCTTTCTTTTGTATTTCTGGTCTTAATAAAAAGTCTTTTTCATATACTTCTTTATCATATATTGTAATTTTATATATTTCATTACTTAAAGATAATTCAAATTTTATGTCTTTTAAGTCAATAATTTTTGTATCTAAAATATTAGAAACTATTTCGTTATTATATTCATCATTAAAACATATTTTTCTTAGTTCTTCTTCATCACTAAGTCTTTTTATAATTTGTTTTAAAACTACATTTACTCCAACATCCAAATCGCTAATATCTCTAACTTGTTTTTCATCATTTACATACAAAAATCTATAATATCGAATTTTATAAATGAACTTTTTAAGCTCATCTATATCTTCTGTTTCAAAAACAAGGTCTTTTAAAGCTTTTATAAATTCTTTTTGCAAATTTATAATCAATTCATCACAATTAAAGTTTAAATTTAAATGTATATTAATATATTCTTCTAATTCTCTTTTATGGTTAATGTAATTTATTGGATTTATTGCGTTCGATAAATACGAAATTTTTTCAATGCATTTTTGTCTTCTTTCTTCAAGCATTTTTTTATAAGTGCCTACTGTTGCTATTTTTTTATCTGAACTTAGTCTTAAATTCTTTTTCATGTATTCTTTTCTTAAAAGAGTTTTATTGTTTAATAGTAAATCTATTTTTTCAACTTCTTTTAAATATTTCATTTTGTTCTTTTTTACAAGTTCAAAATATTTCGGTTTATCAGAAATAGTTTTTAATTCATTTTCTTTTTCTTCAATCTTTTTATCTATTTTTACCTTATCTTTTGGTGGAAGATTTAATAATAGATATTTGCATAAATAATCAAAATATTTTGTATTCGCAAAAGTTTTTTTTAGTTTGGCTAATTTATTAGAATTTTTTTCTGTCTCATTCATCCAATCTTCTAAGAAATGTAATCCTAATAATATTAAAATATTTTGAAATATTAAGCTATCTTGAAGATTTCTTTTAACTTTTAAATTAATATCCCAAGACCAACCATTAAAATCTGACAAAACTTCTAAATTATTTTCGTTATATCCATTTACTAATAATTGTTGCAAAGCATTTTTATACGAAAAACTATCTGGAATATAAAAGTATTTTGGAATAACATCTGAAATAGCATAAAGAATAGAAGTTTCTGTTGGATATGCAAGCAAACTTCTTTCTTTTTCATTAGTTAATGCTAAAACATTATTGTCCTTTAATATTTTTGCACTTTCAGAATCAGGTTCTATTAATCTAATGTTATCACAATATTTTTTTATGTCCTCTAATATCTCATGTAAAAATTCTTCTTTTGTTTTATCTATTGCTTTTACTGTTTTATAATCCTCATAAAACGATTCTATTTTATAAACAGTACTAAACAATAAACTTTTAGAATTTGAGGAAAAATATTTAGAATCCAAGATTCTTTCTAATATTAAATTAAAATCTGCTTCTCCCCAGAATAATTTCATTTGTAACCTCTACTAAAAATCTTTTGTATTATAATTATTGTTCATTACTCTCTTCTTCACTATTACTTGATGCTGCTTGATGTTGACTCATGTTTAATTCTTGCCAACGTTCTTTACTAATTAAAACTTCTCTTGGCTTGCTACCAGCATAACCTGAAATAACTCCTCTTGCTTCCATTTGGTCGATGATTCTTCCTGCTCTAGCATATCCAACTTTGAATTTTCTTTGTATTAATGATGTTGAAGCCTGACCAATCTCTATAACTGTTTCTATTGCTTCATTTAAGAATGGATCTGCATCATCTTCATCATCCATTTCTTCATCTTTTTCTTTATCTGATTTATTTGAATTTTCTATTTGTTCAATAATATCTTCATTATAAGTAACTGTTCCGTTTGATTTAATAAATCCAACAATATTTTCAACCTCGTCATCTGAAACAAATGCACCTTGAACCCTTTGTGGTTTTGCAGAACCAATAGGATAAAATAACATATCACCTTTTCCTAATAATTTCTCTGCGCCCCCCATATCTAAAATTGTTCTAGAATCTATTTGACTAGATACCGCAAATGCTATTCTTGATGGAACGTTTGCTTTAATTAATCCTGTAATAACATCTACTGAAGGTCTCTGTGTTGCAATAACCAAATGCATTCCGAGCCGCTCTTGCTTTTTGAGCTAATCTACAAATTGCATCTTCAACATCTTTTGCTGCAACCATCATAAGATCTGCAAGCTCATCTACAATAATAACTATTTGAGGTAAAGGCCTGTGTTCTGTTCCTTCAACTGATGTATTATAACCCTTTAAATCTCTAACACCTTTTCCTGCAAATAACTGATATCTATTTTCCATTTCTTGAACAGCCCAAGCAAGTGCACCTGCAGCTTTCTTAGGATCTGTTACAACTGGAATTAATAAATGTGGTATTCCATTATAAACAGATAACTCAACAACTTTTGGATCTACCATTAATAATTTTACCTCACTAGGTTTTGCTTTATACAAAATACTAGTTATTAATGAATTTATACATACAGATTTACCGTGAACCAGTAGATCCAGCGATAAGAACGTGAGGCATTTTGGCTATGTCTGCAACAACAATATCTCCTGCAATATCCTTTCCAAGTCCCATAGACACTTTTGATTTAGCATCTTGAAATGCATCTGATTCTATTACATCACGAAGATGAACATTTTCTCTTGAACTATTTGGAATTTCAATTCCAACAGCTTGCTTTCCAGGAATTGGAGCTTCAATTCTTATTGTTTCTGCTGCTAAATTTAATGCAATATCATCAGCAAGTTTTGCTATTTTACTTACTCTAACACCTTCAGCAGGTTTTAGTTCAAATCTTGTAATAGCAGGTCCTACAGAATAATTTTCAACTTTTGCTGAAACTCCAAAACTATGAAGTGTTTTTTGTAATTTTTGAGCAGTATCTGCTAATGCCTTGTTTCCACCTCTAGTTGCTTTACTTGCTGTTTTATGCATTAAATCAATTGGAGGAAATTGATAATTTTCATCTTCCTCCTCTGCAGTTGCATTATGTTCTAATTGTAGCACACTTTTCGTTTTATCTTCTTTTTTAACTTGCGCTTCTACAAATAATCCACTTAAATCGTTTGGATTAAAGTCTTCTTTTTTAATAGAATCTTTTTCTATTATTTCTGCTGATTTATCTGAATGTCTTAATAATCCTTTGATTCTTCCTCCTTTTGATTGTTCGTTATCTAAATTTATTTTTATCTGATCATCTTCTATAAGAATATTATCATTGGCTTCTTGTGATTTTTTTAAATTCAATTCTTCTTCGCGTGCTAATCTTCTAGCTTTTCTTCTTTCTTCACGATTTAGGCTTTTTTCTTCAGACTCTTCTTTTCTTAATTCTCTAGCTTCTTCCATTCTGTCTGATAAATCTAGTAACCATTCAGAAGGTTTTAATCCAAAAGTAAATACTAATAAAAATGCAGTTACACCTAAACTAACAACTGCTGCACCAAATTCTCCAAATAACATAACTAATGGATATGCAATAACAGTTCCAATTGTTCCTCCACCTTTATTGCTAACTCCTAAAGTATATCCTGCTTGTACAACTGTTTCAAAACCTTTACTTTTATCTATATTACCAGTTGATATTTGATAAATTGTTAATACAGAAGAAATAAAAGCTAAAAGAAGAATTACTTGAAATAATTTTGACTTAATAAGTTTTCCTTCACTTCTAGCTATTGCAAAAGCAGCACCTATTATTCCAAATGGAATTAAATACTTTATACCTCCAAGGCCACCACCTAATACAGGACTTAATACTTCACCTACAGTACCTGCTTTTCCATAAATTATAAGAAAAGACAATATTCCTATAATTACAAGTATTATTACAATTAAGTCCATATCAAAACCCTTATTTTTTCTTGATTTTGAGCTAGTACTTCTTTTTCTTTTTCTTCCCATGTATATTCCTCCTAAATGTGTTAAACCCAATTAGTTTCTTTTATCATTTCACATTAAAATTTTATACTAAAAGCAATTTATTTACAAGTATTTTAGCAAATTTTTTATCTTAAATGATGAATTTGAAAATTCAAATTTTTTATACTTTTACTTATTAAAATAATACTAATTGTAGAAACATATGTATCTTTCTCCTCACTGTTCAAAATCGACATTCTTCGATTACTATTTTTATTTGATTCATAAAAAGTTATTTAATGCTAAACAACTGGAAGTCTCAATTCTCTCGATTCGTCGAAAGATATATATGTTTCTCACTACTGTTCAAAATCGACATTCTTCGATTACTATTTTTATATAATTCATAAAAAGTTATTTAATGTTAAACAACTGGAAGTCTCAATTCTCTCGATTCGTTGAAAGATATACATGTTTCTCACTATTGTTCAAAATCGACATTCTTCGATTAATATTTTTATATAATTCATAAAAAGTTATTTGATGTTAAACAATTGGAAGTCTCAATTCTCTCGATTCGTTGAAAGATATACATGTTTCTTTTTATTAAAAAATTCTATATAAAAAATAATCCCGTTCCAAATAATCGGAACGGGACCACTTCTTATATAAACTCTATTTTAATTGTTTTCTTTCATTTTGAATTGTTTCTATTCTAGCTTGTAAATTCATTTCAACATTATTTAATGCATCAACAAGTTTTATCATTGTATCTTCTACATCACTTAAAACACCATCTGCATATGAGTTTGCATTATTCTCATATTCTCTATACATATCATTAGCTGTAGCAATAATTTCTTTTTTCTTCTCATTTGCTTGTTTTGTGATTTCATGTTCATCGATCATAGAAATAATTCTATTTTCAGCTTCCTTAACAATGTCATCAGCATCTTTTTGGGCTTCACGGATAATTCTTTCTCTTTCTTCTTTAATCCATTTTGCTTGTTTTAATTCGTCTGGAAGTTTTAATCTAATTTCTTTAATTATATCTAAAATTTCATTTTTACTTACAATACTCTTATCAGTAAATGGTAATGATTTGCTTTTTTCTAATATGTCTTCTAAAGCCTCCAATAAAGTAAAAATTTCCATACTTACCCCTTTCGATTAATAAATATAAGAGTTACTCTCCCATATTTTTTTACATCATAAACGTTTATATTTATGTCTTTTAATCCTTCTAAAATTTCTTTTTCACTATCAGTTTCTATCACAATAAATCCATCTCTGTTTAATAAGTTTTTTTCCATTATCAAATTTACTGATTTTATTGCGTAATCAGTTTTATATGGTGGATCTAAAAATACAATATCAAAACTAATATCTTTATTTTTAAATTCTTCTAATGCCTTTAAATAATCTTTTTGAATTATAACACATTTTTCTTGGAATCTTGTTTTGGTTATATTCTGATTAATTATTTTTATAGCTTTAAATGAATTATCAACTATATATGCTTTTTGAGCACCTCTACTTAAAGATTCTAACGCTAAAGCTCCACTTCCTGAAAATAAGTCCAAAATAACACTTTCACTTAACTCTTCGTTAATTTTACTAAATAAAGCTTCTTTAACTCTATCAAGTGTTGGCCTAGTTTCTAATCCTTCTAATGTGTAGAGTTTTGTTCCTCTCGCAGTTCCACTTATAATTCTCATACTTTATACCTCTACCATAATAATATTTTATTCCAAATATTGTAGATGTCAATATTATTAACCAAAATGTAATCGTAATTTATTTCTATTGTAACAAACATGTCTATTATTTATATTGTTGAAATATAGCTATTTTTATAAACTTTAATTAATCTTTTTTTATCAGAACAAAAAAAGATTGTAATAAAATTACAATCTTTCATCATTCGTTAAAACTCTATTAATTTTCTTCATCTTTTCCATCATCTTTTAACAATTCTAATTGTGATATAAGAAGAGCTTCCATTTTAGCTTTATACATATCAAATTTTTTCTTTGTTTCTTCCATTTTAACTCTCAATTCAAATTCTTGACGGCTTAAGTCTTCTGTTTGTTTTCTAGACTCTAATTGAGCATCTTTTATAATTTGATCTGCTTGTTGTTGAGCCATTTTCTTAATATCTTCAGCTGTTGTTTGAGCCATTACTAGTGTGTTTTGAAGAGTATGTTCAACACTTCTATAATGTTCTAAATCCTTTTTTGATGATTCTATTTGTTCTTTTAATTCTGCATTTTCTTTGTAAATTTTTTCATAAGAAACAATAAGCTCATCTAAAAATTCATCTACTTCTTCAACATTATATCCTTTTAAAGATCTACCGGAATTTTTTATTCTCAATATCTAACGGTGTTAGCATATTTATTCCTCCTAATTTCTGCTTATTTCATCCAAGGAGCTTGTGTTCTTTCAGTTTTTTCCCTGGTAATAGGTTCATTTACTATATCATAATTATAAGGAGCTACAACAAATATTGAATTAGATACTTTTTCAATACGCCCATCAAGCGCAGTAACAGCGCCACTAACAGTATCAATTATTCTTCTAGCAACATCTTTATTAACATATTCTAGATTCATAACAATTCCGTTTTTTACTTTTAACTCGCTAATGATTTCATTAACGTCAGGATCATAGTTTGTTGGTTTAAGTATTTTCATTCTAACAGATTGAGTTTGTGGCATACTAACAACTTTGCTACTTTTTCTATTAAAGAAGCTAACTCTTTCACTATTATTATCTTCTTCTTCATATTCCTCGTTATTAGTATCGTATGCAGACTCCATAAGTTCATCATCTTCTAGTTCTTCGTCATTTTCTCCTACTAAATAATCCCATATTTTCTTAAATGCAGCTACTGCCATCTTTAGACCTCCTAAAAATTTACTTTTCATTCGTAATCATATTAATAGTATCCAACTTTTTCTATATATTGTCAATACCTTTTTAAAAATGTAATTAATTTTTGTTGCATTTGTTATTTTTGTAATATTTTTGTAAATAAGTTATCCACTTTTTGTGGAAAACTCACTTTGAAACAACAATTTCATCATATAATTTTATTTTTGGAATTTCTCCGAATTTCTTCTGTTGTGTATCCAAGATTTAATAGTTCATCATCTTTATAATTTTCTACAATTGAATAAGTATCATTTTGTCTTAATACTTTTACAAGTATTTCCTCATAAACACCAGCTCTTACTCTTTTAATATATGTTAAATCATTCTTTTCAATCAAAGCAGAATTACTAACTTTCCATCCTGAATAACTCCACCAAATAATATCTAGTGAAATTTTTCTATACTCTAATAAGTTTTCTACATTTTCTGTAATTTTAAACACAATAATTCTATTATTTTTTTCTTCATTTATTTTAACTATTTCTGCTTTTACCAAGCTAGAATCTGGCAATCTCAATGTCAATTTATCACCGAACCTCAGCGACTTCTGCATTTTCTGTATTAATTGGACAAGCAATGAAGCATTCAAAATTATTAACTATTTTTCCTGATTCTTTACTTTCAGGAATTGATGAACCAACATTTAACTGTAATTTATCTAGCATTGAAGTTGTAAGATAATCAAATTTTTCATTCTCTGTACTAAAAACTTCTTCCAAACCATCAACTCTATAAGAAATAATACCAGGATTTGGAGCAGTAATTATTTCTGAGTCTGCAGTTAATTGATTATTCAAAGTTTTTCTCTGTTCTACCAATGTTTTTATGTATGAGCCCGCAGGACTTTGCTCTCCAACAATATCTCCTTTTTTTACTACATAACCATTTATTTTTTTCTTATATTCATTTATTAATTGTAAATTATTTTGTTTATATAAATTATCAAGAGTATTTTTTATTTCATTTTCTAAATTAACAATATCTACTGATGCAAAAACTGATTCTTCATTGTTTTGAATTGCTTCGTCTATTTGTTTATCTAAATCTGATATTTGTTTGCTTAGCTCTTCTTCATTATTGGAATAATATCTAAAAACCGGCTCATCTTTTGATACTCTAGTACCTTCTGTAACAATTTGACTTAACCCGTTTGAATAATTATTTCCTTTTAATATTGTTTCTTCTCTAATAATATATCCTTCAGCTTCTTCTTCATAGGATAAATTTCCATTTTCTATCATAAAAGTTGATGTTGAACGATTTATTAGATTAGTACTATTTAACAAAAAATAAACTAAAAATACTATTAATACTATTATTCCAATAAGTCTAAACACTCTAGATTTTGGTATTTTTTTACTCACTTTTATTTTCTATGAACAATAAAACTGTCCAATTCCTTTCTTATATTAATTATTGAAAATTCTCTACAATTATATTTGCATTTTCTAATGTTCCCTTTTGGGCATCTAACCATATATAATCATTATTTTTTTTGAACCAAGTAAGTTGACGTTTTGCATATCTTCTAGTCTCTTGTTTTATTTTTTCTATCATTTCTTCATAAGATATTTTATTCTCTAAATATTCCACAACCTCTTTATAACCAAGAGCTTGCATTGCTGTAGGATATTTTTTATATTTTTTAACCACATTTTTTACTTCATCTACTAGTCCTGATTTTATCATTATATCTACTCTTTTGTTGATTCTTTCATAAAGTATTTCCCTATCCCATGTTATTGCATATTTTTGGAAATCATATTTTATTCCATTTTTTCTAGATAAGATTTCTAATTCTGTCTTTGTTTTTCCAGTACTGTGATATATTTCAAGAACTCTTGAGATTCTTTTCTTATCATTAGGACTAATTATTTCCATTGCTTTAGGATCGATTTTTATAGCTTTTTGATATAATTTTTGTAAACCTTCTTCAGTTTCAGCTTCTTTCATTAATTTATCTCTATATTCTAAATCAAATTCCATATCCTGATATTCAATTCCATAGATTAATGAATTAATATATAATCCAGTTCCACCTACTACAATAGGGACCTTATCCTTTTTTAAAATTTCTTCAATTGCTAGTTCTGCATCATGCTTAAAATCAGAAACAGTATATCTTTTATCTGGTTCTAAAAAATCAACCAAATAATGCTTAATCCCTTCCATTTCTTCTTTTGTCACTTTAGCAGTTCCAATATCCATATCCTTATATATTTGCATTGAATCAGATGAAATAATCTCACCATTAATTCTTTTTGCAAGCTCAATTGATAATGCAGTTTTTCCGAGCTGCAGTTGGACCAGCAATTACAATAACTTTAGGCTTATTTTCCATTTTATACATCCTTTAAAAAAATTTTTCTATCTTCTACTAAATTTCTTTTCCATATTTGCTTTAGAAATTTTTATTGCGGTTAATTTTCCATTTGGATAAACAAATGGACTTGGTAGTTTTAATAATCTTTTTACTAAATCTTCTATTTCTGAATCTGTTAAACTTGAACTTGATTGGCTAGCTGCTTTACAAGCAACTGTAATAATAAAACTATCTACTTTTTCCTGTTTTTCAGTAACTGCAACAGTATCCATTTCTCTAATAATGTCTAAAAATAAGTTTTTAGTATTCATGGCTTCTGCCCAACTTGGAACACTAACTAATTTTATTGTAGTTTCTCCAAATTCTTCATAATCGAATCCTGCATTTTTAAACATTTCTAATGCATCTTTCGCAATACTCATTTCTTTTCCTGTTAATGTAACAATATCTGCTAATAGAAGCATTTGAGAATCTTTATTTTCTTCTTCATAGTAATTCTTTTTAACTTTTTCATACATTAGTCTTTCTTCTGCAGCAGTTTTTTCTATCATATACATTTCATCTTTAACTTCGATAATTGCGTATTTGTTAAAAATAACACCAATAAATCTGTATTTTAATTCTGGCATACTTTCATCTTCATCTACTGAATTATTTTCAAATACACTAATATTATCTTCTTTTCCAACTAATTGAATTGCATTAGAAACATCTAATTTAACATTTTCCTCTTCTTTTTCTTTTCTAACATCAGATACTTCCATTCCAAAAACTTTTTTATACATATCAGCAAATTCTGGAGTCATAGGAAGTTCTTCTTTATTAAATAAACTTTCTCTTACTTTACTTGTGTCTATAAATTGAGTATCATCAATATCTAATTCTATTTTTTGTTTTAATAATTTTTCAGCAACACTTTCAACTTCTTCTGTAGTTTTTTCTTTTGTGCTTTCTTCTCTTACTTCTTCATTATCATCTTCATTTTCAATCTTATATGTATCATTTATTTCATTTGTATTTAATACAATAGTTTCTTGACTTGCTTTTTCTTTTACTTGTTTTAATGAATCTAGCACTTCTGTTTTTGAATCATTAGCTTTTTCAAATGCTTTTGTTGTTTCTATTTTTACAGTTTCACCTTTTAAAATATCATTAATGTTAAAATCAGATTCTTTTGTTTCACTTGAAATTATAGTATTACCTAGTTTTATTTCTTTAAAATCATCTGATTCAATTTTTTCATCTTTATTATCTGTTTTAGATAATTCATCATCATGTATATTAAAATTATTTTTTGTTAATAAATCATCAATTTCTATTGCTGGCTTTGCATCACCATTTTCATCTTGAATTACGCCAGCTTTTTTAATTTCTTCTTCATTTTTTGTTCTGTTAAAATCATCTAATAGTCTTTCTTTAGAATTTTTTCTACTTTCGAATATTTCTCTAAGACTGTTATTTTCTAACTCTTCTGGAGTTTCTTCTTTTTCACTTATTAGTTTTTTAAAGAAACCAGAAAATGTTCCTGCTCGGGGTTTAAATTCATTATCATTTTCTTTATTTTCTTTGCAATTTTGGGTTTCATTATCATTATCATTTTCTATTTCTTCAATTTTTTCTTGAGAATTAATCTCTGGTTTAACAAATTTAACTGCATCTTCTGCTTCAAAAATTGCTAACCCTGACTTAATTGCATGATATATTGCTTTAAACACGTTTGATTCTTCTTCAAATCTAACTTCAAGCTTAGCTGGATGAACATTTACATCTACTTTTTTTGGATCTAGTTCAAGATTTAAAATAACAAATCCATATTTACCAGAAGGTAAAATTTCTTTATAAGCTTGATCTACTGCTGCAGATAAATTTTTATCTTTTACATATCTATTATTTACAAAAAAGACTTGACCATTTCTGTTGCTTCTAGCGATATCTTTTCTTCCAATAACTCCAGTAACTTTCATGTCTTCAAAAGTATAGTCAACTTCTGTTATTCCATTTGCAACATCTTTTCCATATATGCTATAAACAATAGACTTAAAATCTCCACTTCCATTTGTTTGAATAACAGTTTTTCCTGTATTTATTAATTTTATTGAAACATCTTTATTAATTAAAGCTAATCTAGAAAGGACATCTTCTATATAACCAGATTCAGTAAAATCTTTTTTCAAGAATTTATATCTAACTGGAGTATTATAGAATAGATTTCTAACTGTTATTTGAGTTCCATTTGGAGCACCAATTTCTGTTTTTTCTAAAACTTTTCCACCTTCTATAACCAATTTGTGTCCAATTTCATCTTCCGGTCTTTTAGAAATCATTTCAACATTTGCAATCGCAGCAACACTTGCTAAAGCCTCACCTCTAAATCCCATTGTTTTAACAGTTTCTAAATCATCTGCTTTTCTAATTTTACTTGTGGCATGACGTTCAAATGCAATTTCCATATCATCTTCTGCTATTCCTGAACCATCATCTATTATTTTTATTAATGATATTCCACCATTTTTAATTTCAACAGTTATATTTTTGGCTCCAGCATCTATAGAGTTTTCTACCATTTCTTTTACAACAGAAGCTGGCCTTTCTATAACTTCACCTGCTGCAATTTTATTAATTGTTAAATCGTCCAAAAGTACTATTTTTCCCATTATTCAAATTCCTTTCGATTAACTATAAAATAATTTTCAATTTCTTCGAGGATATTATATCATTAAATATTTTTTTTGTGTAGTATATGGAAGAAAAAAATTTTAATGTCAGTGGGACGGTTTCAGATGATATAACTTCTATGTCATTTTACCACGTCCCCACTGACACTAACAGAAATTTTTAAAAAACTGTTGACAAAAATTTTGATTGTGGTATAATAGCTCTTGTCAGCAAAATATAGACATGCAGATGTGGCGAAACTGGTAGACGCACAGGACTTAAAATCCTGCGGGACCAATCCTCCCATGCCGGTTCGATTCCGGCCATCTGCACCAAACTTAAACCATACAATTTGAAAAAATTGTATGGTTTTTAGTTTGTGCTTGAACGGAATCGAAAAGGAGTGGTTCATCTTTTGGCAATTACTTACAAAGTAATTGGCGAAAGTGAACAAAAACAATCCCTTTGGATTGTTTTTACGACGCGGCCTTTGGCGATTCCGGCCATCTGCACCCAAATAAAGCACAAGCACCTGGCCTAAACCAGGTGTTTGTGCTTTGTTTTAGCTTTTCATCCGGGAAGTCCCATCATGAAAATGCCATTGAAGCCAGGAATGCCAGGAGCCATAAAGCGTTTCTCCTCAGGATAGATTTTTTCAGGTTCTCCGGTCATAGTCGGCTGTTGCCGTCCTTCCTGCTCCCCAGGATTCTGAGGAATGTTTCCTGTGTTCTGTTGCTGATAAAAATTCATGTCTTACCTCCTCAAAGTTCTTCAAATTTGAATTGTATTTTAATATTATAATACAATTAACATAAAAAGTCAACATATTGATTGAATGACACTATTTATATTATTATATATTCATTATTTTTTTTTATATTCCATTTTTCATATAAAAAAATGACTATTGACAATTTTCATTTTGTCAACAGTCTAACTATATTCTATAACCTTTTCTTTTTACAATAAAACTTATTTATTAAATATTTTATTCATTATATCTACAATAACAAGTAAAATTATATATACTAGAACTATTGCAGCTCCTGCAGGTAAATTTAAGTAAAATGATACTAATATTCCAAGCAAAAAGCAAATGATTGATGTTACTGCAGATAAACTAACTAATCCTTTAAAACTATTAGTTAATTTTTTGGCAATAATTGCTGGAAATACTATTAAGCTAGAAATTAATAATGTTCCCATCATTCTCATTCCTAAAACAACAACCAATGCTGTTATTAAAGCAATTAAGAACTGATAAAATGTAACTCTTATACCACTAGCTTTTGCAAATTTTTCATCAAAAGATATCAAAAACAATCTATTGTAAAAAACAACATAAACTAATATCAAAACCAATGATAAAATAACACTTAAGATAACATCCATTTTTTTCATTGCTAAAATACTACCAAACATGTAATTATAAGAATTTGCTCCAAAACCAGAAGTAAGAGCAGTAATTATTACACCAAATGTTAATGCTCCGAGAAGCAACTAATGCAATTGTTACATCTCCACTCTCTCCTTTTTTCTGACTTATAATCATAATAATTATTGCAGCAACTATAACTAAAGGAACAGCAACAGTTAATTCTGGTAAATTAAGTGCCATTGCTAAACTAAGTGCTGCAAATCCCACTTCTCCAAGGCCATGACCTATCATAGAATAATTTTTTAGGACTAATATAACACCAATTAAAGCTGCACAAAATGATATAGCAATTCCACAGATAATTGCTCTTTGCATAAATGTGTATTTCATTAAACTAATTAATTCATCCATTTTATAGTCCTTTCCAATCCTCAAATTTTCCATCATATTGAATAGTTTTTGCTATACAAATTATTCTTGGTTTAATATTTGTAAGTTCATCAATATCATGTGTGGCCATAATAATTGTGACTTTCTTTTCTTTATTTAGTTTATCTAGTATTTTATAAAGTTCTCTTGTGATATTAATATCTAAACCAGCCTCTGGCTCATCTAGAATAATTAATTTAGGATTTCTTATTAATGCCCTTGCTAGTAAAACTCTTTGTTTTTGTCCTCCTGATAAATCTCCAATTCTTTTATGAATAATATCTTCTATTTTTAATTCTGCAATTACCTCTTTAAAGCTTTCTTTATCCTCTTTAGTATAAAAAGGAAGTTTTCCATGCTTTTGAGTTCCTGTCATAATTATCTCTTCAGCAGTTGCTGGAAAATCAACTTTTTTTAAATCTGTTTGAGGCAAATATGAAACTTCACTTGGCTCTATTTCTAATTTTATAGATCCACTCTCTTCTTTTTTTAAGCCCATAATTGTCTTAACTAATGTACTTTTTCCTGAGCCATTTTCACCAACTAGGCAAATGTATTCTCCTTGTTTAACTTTAAAACTAATATCTTTAATTGCAGTATGATTATTATAATTAACAGTTAATTTCTTTACCTCTAAAATCATTTTAATCTCCATTATTTACAAATTTTTTCCAAATTATTTCTCATAATACTTACATAATTTGCATTTGCCTCAATCTCTTCTTTTGAGACATTATGTATTGTATTAAAAACAACAGCTTTAGCATTTGTTTCTTCTGCAAGCATTTGAGCTACTGTTCCTTCTGATAGTTCTTCATAATAAACTTTAGGAATATTATTTAAATTAATAAAATCTATCACTTTTTTAATTTTAGAAACACTAGGCTCTGAGCCTTCTCCACAAGCATCATAACAAGAAACTACATCTAAATTATATCTTTGGCAAAAATAGCTATATGCAAATTCTCCACCAAAAACGAGTACTTCTATATTGTTTTCTTTTAATTTTTCTTCTATTTCAGTATCTAATTTTAAAATCTCTGTTTTATATTTTTCAGCATTTTCTCTATAATAAACTTCATTTGATGGATCTAATGATACTATTTGCTCTAAAATTGTATCTATCATAATAATAGCATTTTGAGGATTCATCCAAATATGACCATCATATTCATGTATATGTTCATCATGATCATGCTCTAAATACTCTTTACTTAAAACACTGTATTCATTCATAAATTCGTCTGATTCAATCAAATCTATGTTATTAGAGCAGTTCACTATCTTTACGCTATCATTCAATGAAGAGATTATAGTTTTTGCCCATGGTTCCATAGCTTCTCCAGTATATATAAACATATTAGAATCAGAAATTTTTTTCATATCTCTAACACTAGGTTCATAAGTGTGAACTTCTACTCCTGCACCTATTAATCTTATAACATCTGCCTTATCTCCTACAATGTGCTTTGTAAAATCGTATTCAGGATAAATTGTTGTTACTATTTGCAATTTACCATTTTTTAAACTACTTTTATCCCCAAATTTCCATATTAATAAGCTTACAAATAATATCAGAATTATAAAACAAATTAATATTAAACAAATTCTCTTTTTCATTACTTCCTCTAATCACTTATAAATTCATTTAAAACATCTATTATTTTACATTAAAAATGCATTCTTGTCAACATAATATAGGTTTACTTATTTGGTATTCGAACTTACAGATTCAGTAACATGATAATCATTCAAATCTGGATATTCAACATCTTTTTTTGAAACAGAATTTTTATCAATTTCATAATTAATTACAAATTCAATATTATTAGATATTTGAACTACTTTTTCAACCATTTTAGTATTCTCATTTATATAAATAATTGTTATATTTTGGTTTTCCTTATTTGTAAACTGAATTTTATAAAATCCATCTTCTTTTCCAAGATATTTAAATTTTTGATTAGAATTTTCAAAATAATCATTTATATAAGTATTATTTAATGAACTAACATTTAAATCATTATCATTTTCTGTAATAATTGCTGTTTTATATTTAGTATTTATTAATACTCTTTTATTTTCTAAACTGTCTACCCAAGTTAAAGTATCTTCATTTTCTGAAACCAAAACTCCATCTCTTACTTTTACTATTGTTTCGCCATCAATAGTTTTTTCAATTAATTTATAATTTGTTGCATCATTATCTTTTAGCATTTTTTTATATTTATTAGCTTGAAATTTATGAAAAACAAAATTTCCTAATAAAACTCCTAATACAATTATAATAATTAACAATATGATTTTTATTATCTTCTTTTTCATTATAAAATCTCCTACGAAAAATATAAATTAATTATAACAAAAAGTATTATTTTTTCAATATAAAAAATAAAAAGGTGAAGCTTTTATCTTCACCTTAATAATTAATTTAATAATTATAGATTTCTGAAATATATCCAACCTCTTCAGAAGCATCTAATGGTTCATAAACTGAACCAACAAACCATGTTTCACCTGTAGCTTTATCTCTTATTAAAAACATGTATGGTTTATCAAATGTTATATCAATTTCCTCTGTTGGAATATCAAATAGATAATCAAAAAATCCTCCTGCTCCTAATCCACCTGCTCCTGTTGCAGCTGCAGCTTTAATACCATCTTGTGTAAATTCAATGTTTGATTTATGCTCAACTTTTCCTATAAAAACATTTTTATCATCTGTTAATTCTGTAAGATTTGCTTTTCCTTGTGTAAATACATCTGTTACTCCTAATTGCTCTAAATCATTTTGCAAATTTAATTCATAATCAAATTTAAACTTTGGAATATATCCTGTTATTTTTGTTAATACACCGTCTTTAAAATTTTCAAGTTTTAATTCTTTTAAATTTCCGATTAAATCTTTAATATCTTCTTCAGATTTTTCTTCAATAAATTCATCTAAATCTTGAGTAATTGGCATTATTCCAATATACTCTAATGTTGTCCCATCATATTCTTTTAAATCTTTTGAAAAAACTTTTACATCATCATCAACATAAAGAGAAAAATCTGTTGAATAATTCACTTTTCCATAATTTTCATCTATTTCAGCAATATAGCCAAAATCTGTTTTCCCTTGATATTCTCTACTATATTTTTCATTTCCTTCTGCCCAATATTTTTCAAATGCTTTTTCTATACCTTCATCAGAAAAATCATTTTCAAAAAATTCTACGTTATATTCAGCTTCTGGTCCTTTTGCCCATTTTATAAATTCTTCTTTTACAGTTTCTTTAATTTGGTCTTCACCAAGTTCATTAACAATGTCATAATTATTTAATGTTGCAACTACATACATACTAGAAACATCTTTATCTTCATTAAATTTTAATTTAAATAATTGCTCTTCAGTAGACCAATAAATACTTTCATGACTATAATCTACATAGTCTGTTATATTTTCATCATCATCATAATGATATTTCAAAAACTTATGATTCCAATCCATATCTATTCCTAAAGAATTTAATAGTATAAAATCCAATCCTTCAACATCGCTATCTTGGAAAAGTCCATCAATTAATCCTAATGTATTATCTTTTACCCAAGCATTAACATTTTGAGCAGAATTAAAATTATCAAATACTACTGAAGCATTATATTTATTATTAATCAAATTAATATATCTTTCATTTACGCTATCTTTAAATAAATTGTTAACAAAAAATGCGTTAGCTAAAGCCATGTTTTGGTTTGATGAATACTCTGTTAAGTCATATCCACCAACTATACTTTCAATTTGTTTTTTAGATTTTCCACTAGTTGCTTCTTCTAGCATTTTAAAAGCATATTTTATTGAAAGAGGACTGTAAATTATATTTTCTCCTTCATTTTCAAATTTTAAAAAGCTCAAATCAAATTTTGATAAGTTATTATCTGATAATGCATATTCATTTTCAGAATCAAGTTCAACTTCTTGACCTTGCTCTTTGGTTTCTTTCTTACTTATTTTTTCTTTCTCTTTGTTAAATAGATCATCTAACATTCCTGTTGTGTAAGCAGCAACAATAACTCCTGCAATTATGCAAACAATTATTAGAAATATAATAAGTCCTTTAAATTTAAAACCTTTTTTCTCACTCATATTTTTCCCTCCTTCTTTCAAGAAAATTATATAACTTTATCTTTCAAAAAACAATATTTTTCTTAGCTTTTAATTGTAAATTTTTGATGAAATTATAAAAAGTCTAAAACTGTTGAAAAATATCAATAATGTGATAAAATATAATTGTAATTTTTTAGAAAGGTTTCTATTTATGACATATGATTTATTAGAAAAAGAATTAAATACAAACAAAGAACTTTCTTCCCTATATTTGCTATTTGGTGAAGAACGCTTTTTATTAGATACTACTATAAAGAAAATTAAAAAGAAGTTTGGAGAACTTCTTCAGGGCATTAATTATGTAATTATAGATGAAACATTAATTGATGATCTTATTTATAATATAGAAAGTCCGGCTTTTGGTTATGATAAAAAACTTATTTTAGTAAAAGATTCAGGATTATTTAAAAAAGACGGAAGAAAAAAGAATGGTTCCCCTATTCAAGAAAAAATAGCAAATTATATTAATGAAAATATGGACACCATAAATGATTCTTGTGTTATTGTTTTTATAGAAAATGAAGTTGAAAAAAACAACGTATTTGAAGCAATTAATAAAAATGGAGTAGTATGTCAATTTGATGAACTTAATAATATGCGGACTTATTAGAAGATTAAAACAAATTGCTTCTGCTTATAAAGTTAATGCTCCAGAAAATGTATTAAGCTATTTAATAGAATGCTCTGGAACCAACATGCAATTTTTAATTAATGAAATTAGAAAACTAATTGAATATGCAGGAGAAAATCGGAACAATCACAAAAGAAGATGTAGATAAACTTTGTATTAAACAAATTGATAGTGTAATATTCGATTTAACTGATAACCTTGGTAATAAAAAAACACGGTGCTGCACTTGATGTATTAGACGGACTTATTTATAACAAAGAACCTATTCAAAAAATATTGGTTACTTTATATAATCATTTCAAAAAATTATATTTTTGTAAAATTGCAATTGATACTAATAAAGATATTGCAACATCAATTGGCTTAAAGCCAAATCAAACATTCCTTGTTACAAAATACAAAAAACAAGCAACCTTTTTTAAATCAGAAGAATTACGAAATATTTTGAAAGAATTTACTGATTTAGATTATAATTCTAAAAATGGTAAAATTGATCTTGAAATAGGCTTAAAAAGCATATTATGCAATTATTGCTAATTTTAATATCATATTATTAAATCCAAAGAATATTAATAAATAGAATTAGTTATTACGGTTAAAATAATCAAAAGGAGATTTATGATTAAATATATTCTATTTATTATCATTGGATTTATTTTTTTAATAAAAGGTGCAGATTTTTTAGTTGATGGAGCTTCAGAAATTGCTAAAAAGTTTGGAATTTCAAATATAATTATAGGCTTAACAATTGTTTCTATAGGAACATCTATGCCAGAACTGTTTGTATCAATTACCTCAAGTGCTCAAGGATTAGGTGATATTTCGGTAGGAAATGTTGTTGGAAGTAATCTTTGTAATTTATTACTTATCTTAGGCTTAGTAAGTGTTATTAGAAATATAAAAATAGAAAAAAACACAAAATATATAGAAATTCCTTTTCTTGTAATTATTAATCTAATATTTTTTATACTTACTCAAGATGGGATAATCTCTCAAAAGGAATCTACTATTTTAGTATTTTTATTTATTAGTTTTCTTGTTTACACTGTTGTTTCTTCCAAGAATCAAAACTCATTTGAATTAGTTTCACAATCAAAAAAGATTTCAATTATAAAAAGTATTATTAAAATTATTGTAGGGATTGTTGCATTAAAATATGGAGGTCAATTTGTTGTAAATAATAGTACTAGTATTGCCAAAATATTTAGAATTAGAGACAAAGTTATTGGAGCAACTATTATTGCAGTTGGAACTAGTCTTCCAGAACTGGTAACATCAATTATTGCTGCCATTAAAAAAAATACCGATATTGCTATCGGTAATATTATTGGTTCTAATATTTTTAATATATTGCTTATAGTAGGTGTCTCAAGTTTTATTAGAACAATTCATCTTAATTCTAGTTATAATATAGACTTAATCATTTTATATATTGCATCCTTTATTCTTTTCTTAATTCCACATGTTGGTAAAAAAGGCTACATGACAAGAATTAGTGGCTTATTCTTCTTATTTGTTTATTGCACTTATGTAGTTCAATTAATTATGGCTTAAATTATTAATAGGGCGGAGCATTTTGGCAAAAAATTGTCTAAATACTCCGTCCACAATAACAATTATTAACATTAAGATTGATTTGTTAAATATAAATCGAAAGTTTCTATCAAATCAGCATTTCCATTTTCATCATAATATTTTAACTCAAATTTTCCGGTTGATTTTTGGTATGGTTCTGCTCCTTCTGGTGTAACTTCATCTGTAATTGCCTCTAAAGTAAATACATCTCCCTCTGAAATACTTTTACCTTTTCCGTAATCTTCTATCTCATTAGAAAGAACTTTTGCATCTACTCTATATTTGTCAAATACTACTCCATCTTCTTTAACTGTTTTAATTTCTATAGCTTTTTCTTCTTTAGATAAACAATTTATGCCAGGATTTTCTTCTTCTCCTGTTTGAGCTGTAAGATAATTAATTAATTTAATTTCATTAAATTCTGTGCTAATATCATTTTTAGTTCCAGTTATTTTATTAGAAGCCTTAACTTTTTCCGAATTAATTACAGTTTGTAAAGACTCACTAACTTCTGTTTTAGCATAATTTAATTCCATTTTTTCAACATTTGTAATTACACCATTATCGCCTTTAACCAAGAACACTGCTACAGCTGCAATACCAGCTAAAATAGCAACTATTATTAACAAAGCAATCATTGATGCACCTTTGTTATCATTCATTTTCAAATAATCCTACTTTCATATCTTCTAGTTTGTATTATTAATTCCTTTGGTATTATAATAGCTATAATAAAAAAAGTCAATCATCTCTCTTCTTGTTCTTCATCTTTTTCTATAGATTTTCCTAACAAATCTAGCAAATCTACTGGTGTATCTTTAAGTAGTCTTTCATTTTCATCATCTTCTAATTTTCTTTGAGCTCTACGAGTTTTTTCCATATGTCCAATTGCAAATATACTATGTCTAGTTTCTGCTGTAGAATATTTTGCTGTAGCGCCTCTTAATACTGGAACTTTATTATAATTATTTTGTATGTTTTGTAGAGCTCTCCACATGCTTTCAAAGTTATTTCCATAAAAAATACATTCTACTCGTCCATATCTACTATTTTCTTCAATTCCTGTAATCAATTCACCGACATATTCTTTAAATTTGCTAGAGTCTTTTCTATCATATATTACTATTGAATAGTTTTCTTCATTTTCTTTTCCTTCTATAAGCATTGGATCATTAAATACAAATCCAATTGTATTATTATATTTAACATTGAATTTTCTTAATACACTACATACTCTGTCTACTTGATTTCTACTTTCATTTGGTATCTGGCTTTTATCAATTGTTTTTTGAATTATTGATAATAATTCGTCTTGCATATTTCCTTCGATATTTTCAAAAGAAATTGAAAATCTAAATCCTTCTGGTAGTTTATTGCCATAGAATTGACGAGTGCCTTCAAATACTATTCCGCAGCAAAATCTTTTATCTCTACTTAGATTAGCTATAAGATTTCTTGTAAATTCAGAATCTAATATCTCTATAAGGCCTGTACTAGGTATTGCGCTTCTTTCTCTATGATCTTTATAAGAACCGCTACAAGATTGAAATGGTCTAAAGCCGTGTTCCAAAAGTGTTTTAACAACTTCTCTAATGTCTGCATCAATTTCATCTATTGGACACTTCCATTCTTGATTATCTTTTTTTTCCATATTAATTTCTCCTTTGTTTTTTATCACAAGCATGTCATTATATTATCAAATATAACATATTTAATTATCTTTTTTTACAATTAAAACTTTATCTTTTCCAAACTTCTCGATAAATAATTTTTCAATTTCTCTGTTAAAAAATATTTTTCCACATGGCTTTATTTCACCATTTATTGTAACTTCGATTTCAGTTTCTGCATTAGACATTTTAGAATAATATCTAATAGCTTGTCTTAATTCTTCCTTCTTATTTTCTGAAAAGTCAGTGATATTTACATTGACTTTTTTTATTTCTTCGCTTGTTGCAGTCATTTCTCTAATATTACTAGCAATAATTTTAGTTGGTTCATCTTCTCTAATACTTAATCTACCGCTCAATCAAAACTATTTTTTCTTCTTCAATGTATGATGCACATTTATTAAAAATACTTTCAAAAACAATTACTTCAAAACTTCCGTATAAATCATCTATTGTGACAAATGCCATTAAAGAGTTATTTTTAGTTATCTTTTTCTTAACTTTTGAAATTATTCCAGCAATTTTAACATTTTGTCCATCATTGTAAACACTGGTTTTTCCGGTTTCTTGCATTTCTGTATCAATTTCTAATAATTTTAGTGAATCGATATTTGTTTGCTCTTCAATTTGATTTTTGTATTTTTCTAATGGATGACCAGACAAATATATTCCAAGCATTTCCTTTTCTAAACTTAGCAATTCTTTATCTTCAAATTCTGGAAGCTCTCTAAAAATATATTGACTACTTTCTTTTTCAGAGTCTGTAGCACCCATTAAATCAAACATAGACACTTGATTTTCCATTTTGGTACGATTACTGCTTGCTATTGAATCAATAATATCTTCAAATGATGCAAGAAGTGTACTTCTTGTTTTCCCAAATTCATCAAAACATCCTGCTTTTATCATACTTTCTATACATTTTTTATTAATTGCAAGAGAATTCATTCTTTCACAAAAATCTGTAAAACTAACAAATTTTCCATTTGTGTCTCTCTCCCCAACAAGCTCGTCTACTACTGCAGTTCCAACATTTTTGATACTTCCTAATCCATATCTAATTTTATTATCCTTTACTGTAAATTTATTAAAGCTTTCATTTATACTAGGATTTAATATTTGAATTCCTAATGTTTTACATTCTTCTATATAAACTGGAACTTTATCTAAATTTCCTAAAAAACTATTTAATGTTGCAGCCATAAATTCTTCTTTATAATATGCTTTTAAGTAAGCTGTTTGGTAAGACACTACAGCATAACATGCAGCATGTGACTTATTGAATGCATATTTTGCAAATTCAGCCATTTCATCAAAAATTTTATTTGCCGAAATCTCATCAATTCCATTTCTAACACATCCTGGAACTATAATATTTCCATCTTCATCTACTTGTCCATGGATAAATACTTCTCTTTCTTTTTCCATAACATCAAGTTTTTTCTTACCCATAGCGCGACGAACCAAATCTGCTCTTCCAAGAGAGTATCCGGCTAAAGATCTTACTATTTGCATAACTTGCTCTTGATAAACCATACATCCATAAGTAACATTTAGTATTGGCTCTAAACTAGGGTGAGTATACTCATTATGTCCTGGATTTTGTTTTCCTTTGATATATCTTGGTATTTGATCCATTGGCCCAGGCCTATAAAGTGAAACTCCTGCTATTAAATCTTCTAAACAGTCTGGTTTAAGCTCTTTCATAAAAGCTGTCATTCCTTGACTTTCAAATTGGAATATTCCATTTGTTCTGCCTTCTTGCCATAATTTATACACTATAGGATCATTCATGTCTTTATCAAATTCAACATCAATTCCTCTATTTTCTTTAACTAATTTTTTACAATCCTCAATTACAGTTAAAGTTCTTAATCCCAAAAAATCCATTTTTAAAAGGCCAAGCTGTTCTAAAAGTGTCATTGTATATTCTGCAACAACGTTTCCTTCGTTTACATATAATGGAACATAAGTATCTACAGGATCTTTTGTTATTACTACTCCGACATGCATGAGTTGAGGCATTTTTAGGCATACCTTCTAATGCTTTTGATATATCTATTAATCTTTTTACATCTTGATCTTCTTCATATAAATTTTTAAGCTCTTTTACTTCTTCTAAAGCTTTATCTATTGTCATGTGTGGAGCAAAAGGTATCATTTTTGCAATTTTATCGACTTCTGGAAGTGGCACATTTAAGACCCTTCCAACATTTCTAATAACATTTTTTGCAGCTAAAGTTCCAAATGTTATTATCTGTGAAACATGGTCTGCTCCATATTTTCTTGTTACGTAATCTATTACTTCTCCTCTTCTTTCATAACAAAAATCCACATCAAAATCTGGCATACTAATTCTTTCTGGATTTAAAAAACGTTCAAAAAGAAGATTATATTTAATTGGATCGATATCTGTTATTCCTATAGCATATGCAATAATAGAACCTGCTCCACTACCACGTCCTGGTCCTACAGGGATTCCTTGACTTTTTGCATAATTAATAAAATCCCAAACAATTAAATAATAATCTACATATCCCATTTTAGAAATAACACTCATCTCATATTCTGCTCTATCTACTATTTCTTTGCTTGGATTTTCACCATATCTATTTTTTATTCCATCTGAAGCAAGTTTTCTAAAATAAGCTTCATGTGTTTCAAACTCTTTGGGAACATCATAATTTGGAAGTTTTGTTACACCAAATTCAAATTCAAAATTACATTTATCCGCAATTTTTATTGTATTTTCTATTGCTTCTGGAACAGCCTCAAAATAGTCTGCCATTTCTTCAGGAGATTTTATATAAAATTCATCTGTTTCAAAACGCATTCTATCTTCATCGTTAATTCGTTTTCCTGTTTGCATACAAAGCAGTATTTCATGATTAAAACTATCTTCACGTTTTAAATAATGGGCATCATTTGTTGCAACTAATGGAATATTTAGTTTTTTAGATAATCCGAATTAATTTCTGATTAACCATTACTTGAGTACGAAGTCCATTATTTTGAATTTCTAAATAATAGTCGTCGCCAAAAACTTCTTTATACCAAAGAGCAACTTTTTCTGCCTTTTCTATATCATCTTCTAATATTGCTTTACTAACTTCTCCAGCTAAACAAGCACTTAAACATATTAATCCTTGAGAATGTTCTTTTAAAATTTCTTTATCAATTCTTGGCTTACTATAAAATCCTTCTGTAAAGCCCATTGATACAAGTTTAATTAGATTTTGATATCCTTCTTTATTTTTAACAAGCAAAATTAAATGATTATACTTATCATCATCTCTTCCAATTTCTTTATCAAATCTACTTCCGAGGGGCTACATACATTTCACAACCAGTAATAGCTTTAATTCCTTCTTTTTGGCACTCTTGAAAAAACATGGCAGATCCAAACATAACTCCATGATCAGTAAGCGCTATTGCTTTCATTCCCAATTCTTTGGCTCTTTTTGGTATATCTTTAATTCTACACATTCCATCAAGCAAGCTATACTCACTATGGACATGTAAATGAACAAACTCTGGCATAATTATTCTTCCTTTATTTTTATACTTGTTAAATATTTTATATCACAATTATATTGTTTTATCAACATAAAATAATATCAAACTTTATATTTTATATAGTCTAATTTGACATTATGTAAAGTTTGTGCTATACTATGCCAGTGCGTGTATTTACTGGCTGAATACGTACAAAGTTATATCAATCCTGGTGAGTTCTACTGGGAGAAAGGAGGTAATGGTATGTTATTTCCTATCTTCCTTATGATAGTAACTGTTGAAGTCTGCATTATCTCGTGGAACGGCAGTTCTATCAAGCGGAAGTTTGGCAAGACTTACCATGACCGCAGATTTGCAGTATTTTGGGTTAGATGAAAATCTCCATCTAAAACCGCTCTAGGTTGTTTCTCATCTACCTGAATAGCATTACTTGCTATTGAGAGACAACTTTGAGTTCATAATACTGTTAATCAACACGAGGGAGCAAATTATATTTGCTCCCTCTCTTATTTTTAAATACACATAATTATATTATTTTTATTAATTCTCCTATAATTTTTCCACTTGTTGGAACTTGTAAAATCTCAAATTTTGAAGTTTTATCGCCAAATTCTATTTCAACAATATCTCCTTTTTTCACTTCATAACTTGCTTTTACAACTTTTCCGTTAACTGAAATTCTTCCATTATCACAAGCTTCATTTGCAATAGTTCTTCTTTTAATAACTCTTGACATTTTTAAAAATTTATCTATTCTCATTTTTGCCTCTTTTCTTTTTTATGTTCTATTCCCCCTATAGAGCAGCATCAAATCCTGTTCTTTCTGGGGGTTATAATATATAATTAATATTCTACTTTTATCAAGTATAATCCATGTGGTGGTAATGTTTTACCAGCAAGTTTTCTATCTTTACTTTCTATAACCTTAGGAATATCATTGGCATTTATTTTTCCAAGACCTACATCAACTAAAGTTCCTGCAATTATTCTTACCATATTATATAAAAAACCATTTCCTGTAAGTTCAATATTAATTCTATCATTTTCTGTAGTTATTTTAGCATCATAAATTGTTCTAACACTACTTTTGCTACTTGTTCCGGCTGGCTTTAAATCCTTTAAAATCATGTTCTCCTATAAAATATGTAATTGCTTTTTTCATTTTTTCTACATCTAATTTTTGAGGAATATGATATTCAAATTCCCTATAAATAGCACTTCCAAAGCTTGAATTATTAATAATATATCTATATGTTTTTGAGTGAACACAATATCTACTATGAAATTTTTCATCTACCTCTTCTGCAGATTGAATTCTAATGCTATTTTTTAATTTAGAATTTAAAGCAACAGCCATTTTTTCAATAGGTAAATTATTTTTTTCTAGTTTAAAATTTGCTATTTGTCCGAAGTGCGTGTACACCCGCATCTGTTCTTCCGGATCCAATTAAATCTACTTCTTCACCTGTCACTTCAAAAATTGCTCTTTCAATTTCCCCTTGAATATTCAATTTATTAGGTTGTTTTTGCCAGCCGATTAAATTTTCTACCGTCATATTCTATTAACAATTTTACATTTCGCATTTTCTTTCCTCTTTTGGTTAATATTTTTTAAATTTTTATAAAAAAAATGATTAATATTTGAACAATAAAATTATTTCATATTAATCATTTCTTTATGTGTATTAAATTTATTATTCTTCTGTAGGTTTTATAGTTTCTACTTTCTTTTCTTCTTTAGGTTTGTTATCCATTACTATTGGATCTGGAATCATGTTTTTTAATAATATTTTCTTTAAAACATCTTCTTTTACGTCAGCAATTAATGTTCCATCTTTAGCAATTGAAATTTTTCCTGTTTCTTCTGAAACAACAACTACTAAACTATCTGATTGTTTAGAAAGTCCAATTGCAGCTCTATGTCTAGTTCCAAGTTCTTTTGAAATATCAGGATCGTCTGATAGTGGTAACATACAAGATGCTGCTGCAATTTTATTTTCACTAATAACAACTGCTCCGTCATGAAGTGGAGTATTTGGAACAAATATGTTACATAATATTTGAGGTGAAACTTCTCCATCTAAAACAATTCCTGTCTCTATAATATCTTTTATTTTTATATCTCTTTCTAAAACAATTAAAGCACCAATTTTTCTTTTAGACAATTCAACTGCAGCTATTACAACTCTATATACAGTTTCTTTCGTTTTGTTTTCTATGCTTTTTGTTATTCCAAAAAGATTTCTAAACTTTCCTGTACCTAATTGTTCTAAACCTCTTCTAAGTTCAGGTTGAAACATTACTATTAAAATAAAAGCACCATAAGTCATAACTGTTGTTAATATTGCATTTAAAATACCAAAATGAAGCCACCCAGTAACTAATGTAATAATTACCAAAAAAGCAATTCCTTTTAACAACTGCCATGCTCTAGTTTTCCTAAGAACTTTAACAGCCTTATAAATTAAAAATATAACTATTACAATGTCTAATATACCAATTATTAAATTTATTGGATTTTCACTCCAAGATTTAAAATAATCAACAAACTCTAACGAATTAAAGTATTGCATTGATCCACCAAACTGAAACATATTATTCCCTCTTACTCAAAACTATTTTTTAACTTGCTAATAAATATGCTAATAAAGTTCCACATACAGATAAAAGCATTAAGATGCAAAGCACTGCAGCAAGGATTGCTGATCCAATTTTCTTTTTATCTATTCTAATTTTATCCTTTTTTAATTTAGCCTTATCTTTCTTTTTTTGTTCTTTTAACTTTATTTTATATTTTTCTTTCTCCTCTGGAGACATATTTTTCATTTTTTCTTTAATTTTATTTTCTTCTTCTTTTGCTTTGGCTTTTTCTTTTTTGTATGTATCTTTTTTTAGTTGTTCTTTTGCCTTTAAATCTTCTTTTTGCCTTTTTTGACTAGCTTTTACTTTATTAGCAAAAGCTTTTTCTTCTGCTGCCTTTTTCTTTTTCATTTCTTTTTCACGATTTTGTTCAATTTTTTTGTTTTCTTTTTCTTTTTTATCAAATTCACTTTTTGCCATTTTATTTTGTCCCTTTTCTTTAATATTTTTAACAGATAAATTATATCACTTAATATTTTTCATTTCAACAAAAATAACAAATTTATTTGAAAAATGGACACCTTCCAAAAACATGAAAGCTTTCATATTTTTGGAAGGTGTCCCCTTTTTCAGCCTTTTTCATCATCTTTTATTTTAACAAAGTTGTAGGATTTATACTTTCTCCGTCTTTGTAGATTTCAAAATGCAAATGTGGAACTTCAGCTATTTCAAAGCTTGCACTTTCACCTACAGTTCCAATAGTATCTCCTTTTTTAACAGAATCTCCTTCTTTGAAAAAATCAGCAGACAATAAATTTGAATAAACAGATTCATAACCATCTTTATGAGAAATTATGATTGTTAATCCATATCTTGGATCATTTTTTATAGATTTTATTATACCACTTTCAGAAGCACAAACAGCACTTGTTTTATTAGCTTTAATATCAATTGCTAAATGTGTTGTCCATTCATCTAATGTTTTTGAATATATTAAACTTTCATCTGCATAGTCTGTAATTATTTCACCAGCTACTGGAGCACAAAATTCTAATGGTTTTTCTTGTACAACAGTAGTGTTTTCACTGCTTGTATCTACTGTATCGTTTGTAACTTTTTCTAAAGAATTCGATTCAGTTTTATTTTCATTTATTTCTTGTTTTGAAGTTACATTTGTTATTTGCCCATTGCTACCTTTAGATATTTGGCTAAGAACACTATTACTTACTTCATTAATACTTTTGTCTTGAGAAAAACTTGCACTTTTAACTCCATTTTCATCATTAGGTACAACACTTGTAATAGTGTTTATTGTTAAAAGCCCCATATCTGCAGTACTTTTTAGTCTTCTACTAAAAGAAACAAATATTGCAACAAAAGCTATTAAAGCAATCACAAGAGTTACCCAAAAAGCAATTATTACTTTTTTATACTTTTCATTTTCAAAAAAACTTTTCACTTATTATTCATCCTTTCTATATTTGGAAACTAAAGATCCTCGTCTAAATCTTATTATCATTATTCTCATTTTTTTGAAAATTATTCACTTATTTCCACATCTTGATAGTAATGTTTAATAATTTCTTTATAAGACAATCCTTGTTTTGCTAAACTATCGCTTCCGCATTGACTTAAACCAACACCATGTCCATAGCCTAAAACAGTAAAAATAATATTATCATCTTTAATTGATACTTTAAATTTTGTCGATTTTAACCCGAATATCTTTCTGGCTTCATTTCCAGAAAGATAAATATTTCCTATTTTTATTTTGCTAACTCTTTCTGATTTTTCAGTATTTTCAAGAATCTCAATACAATCAGTTAAGTTAAAATCTATTGCAAAATTCTCATATAAGTCATGCATTTTCTGAATTAGTTCATCTTTTGAAATAGTTACTTCTGACAAATAAGAACTATATGCTTCTTCTCCAGATGTTAACACTGCTTGTAAATATGGATAATCTCCTCCCCATACATTTAATGAACTTTCTGTAATTCCTCCGCTATTACTATGAAAAAAAGCATTTATTGGCTCTCCTTCATATAAAATAACATTTCCAATTGTTGAGTTAACACAATTTTCTATTTTTTTCCAGTTTTCTTCTCTTTGACCTTCTTCCCATCTTGCCATTCTATTTTCTTTAGAAATCCATGCTTGACAGCAAAGTGAACTATCACAAATATCAGCTCCAACATCTGTATGTTTACTTCCGTTTCTCATCTTATATATTGTATAAGTTCTTGCAACTACGGCTTGTGCTTTTAATGCTTCTAATTCAAAGCTTGCTGGCATTTCTGCAGATACTACTCCATACAAATAAATATCTAGTGGAATCTCTTCGACTTGCCCATTTTCATTATGTAATAATTTCACTTTAGAATAATCCCCATAATCAAATTCTTTATACACTGAAATGATATTGCTTTCATCTGAAGAAGTTTCTATACTTTTTACTCTAAACACATATTTAAAGCAATGTGCTAATATTAATAATAGTAATATGTATTTTATTAAACATTTAATTTTATTTCTCAATAGCATCACCCTACCATTTTTTCTTTCATTTCATCTAAAACTCTTTTTTCTATTCTTGAAACTTGTACTTGAGAAATTCCAAGTATAGATGCTACTTGACTTTGCGTTTTTTCTTTAAAATATCTTAATTTTATTATTGTTTTTTCTCTTAATCCTAACTTTTCAACCATATCATTAATAGTTAGTTTATCTACAAGCTTATTTTGATCATCATCTTTTCCTATTACTCTTTCTATCTTTTCTTCTTTTCCGTTTTCAAATATTTCTTCATTTATTGATTCTATCTGTCTACTTGAATCAATTGCTAAACAAATATTTTCTTCTGTTTCGTTTAATATCTTAGATATCTCTTTTATAGTTATCGCTTCTCCATTTCTTGCAAAATATTCTTTTTCAATATCTTTAATCTTAAAACTTAATTCTTTTACTCTTCTACTTATTTTTATCATTCCATCATCTCTAATAAATTTTTTTATTTCTCCCATAATATAAGGAACCGCAAAAGTAGATAATTTAAACTCATATTCTATATTAAACCTTTTAATTGCTTTAATAAAACCAATACTTCCTATTTGATATAAATCTTCTAAATCATATCCTCTACCATAAAATCTTTTTACTATACACCAAATAAGTCCTGTATTTTTCTTTATTAAGTCTTCTAATGCATCAGAATTACCAGTTTGCACCATCTTAATTAAGCATTTTTCATTAGTTTTCATTTATTTACTCCTACTTAATTTTTAATTATTTTCTTTTTCATTGTAAGCTTTGTTCCAACTCCAACAATAGATTCAACTTTGAACTCATCCATAAAACTTTCCATAATAGTAAAACCCATTCCAGATCTTTCAAGATTGCTTTTTGTAGTATAAAGTGGAGCTCTTGCTTCTTCTACATTTTCTATTCCTTTTCCAAAGTCTACAACTTCAATTTCTATGCAATCATCAAATAATTTACTATGTATTTTTATTAATCCATCTGGTCCATCATAAGCATGAATTATAGCATTTGTAACTGCTTCAGATACTGATGTTTTAATATCAGCAATTTCTTCGATAGTAGGATCCAATTGTGATGCAAAAGAAGCCACTGCAATTCTAGCAAATGCCTCATTTGCGGATTTACTTAAAAATTCTAATCTCATTTCATTTTTAATATTTTCCATAACTAAACGACCTCCAACACTTTTATAATACTTTCAATTCCTGACATATCTAAAATTCTTTTTAACTTGGGGCTAACATTTTTTACTTCTAATTCTCCACCATAAGATTTTGCAACTTTATATCTTCCTATTATTAATCCAATAGCTGCACTATCCATAAATGTAACCTTCCCTAAGTCGAAAACAACTTTTCTGGGCATAAATCTTTGAATTTCGTAGTCTATTCTTGTCCTAATAGTTTCAGAACTGTGATGATCAATCTCCTCTGTAAATTCAATAAGCAATTCTTTTTCTTCAATAAAATGTTTTATTTGCATTTTAACTCCTTTCTTTTCATATGTATTTTTTAGCACAAAAAAGCAAAAGCTATTTTGAATAACTTTTGCTTCATATATTTTTTCATTTTATCTACATTTTTTATTTCATTTCATTCGTACAAACTAATATATTATTCTAAATAGATTTATAAAAATCCTTCAGAAAAATAATACTAGTTTTGTCGAAGATTGCTAGTCTTTACATTATTAGTATTTACAGACAAAAAAACTTGTACGATTTATTTCGTACAAGCCTTTTAACTTTAAAATTTATTTTAACTTTCTGGTTCAACAACACCAAAGTTTTTTCCATCTGGTAATTTATATAATACGTTTACACTGTTTGTGTCTGAATTAATAAATGTAAAGAATAAATTATTTGGTTTTTCTCTTAATTTTATTTTAGCATCATCCATAGTCATTGGTTTAATCTCATAATGTAAAGTTTTTATAACTTCATCTTCTATGGCAAATTCTTCTTCTCCAGAAATTGTAATTTGCTTTAGAGAATTATCTTTTTGCATTTTTTCTCTTTTTGTTTTTGTTTTTCTAATTTGTCCTTCTAAAATGTCTATATCTTTATCTATTGAAGCGTATAAATCTTTATCTTCTGTGACTGCTTTATAAGAAATACCACCAGCTGTAATATACATTTCAGCTATTTGATAATTTTTTTCAGCTTTAATTTTAACATTTGCTCCAACTTCTTCTTCTCCAAAATACTTTTCAACTCTAGTTAATTTTCCTTCGATGTAGTCTTTAATTGCGTCTGTAGCTTTTAATTCTTTGTCTGTTATTGTTAGATTAATCATAACAATCTCTCCCTTCTTTTTTTACTAATATAAAGCTAAAATTAGCTCTTTCATAGCAATCACATTCTATCAATTTATAATACTTTTTTCAAGTGGTTTTACAATAAATTCACAAAAGATTTGGTAATTAGAAAATATTTAAATAATTATTGTTTTTGTAATATTCCCTCTGAACCTGCTTCAATAGGATTTTCAGTGACATATTTATCTTCTCCTACTGTTAAGCTAACTACTTTAGCACCTACTGGCAAGTATAAATATACTTTTCCATTAGTTCTTGTATACATATCTTTTAAACCATATGTTCCACTATAATCGCTAAATTCAATATTATTAATAATTATTTCTGATGATACACCATTTAATGTTAAAACTGTTTTTAAAACATCTTCATTGTTTTGACTTATTGGAGAAACTGAAGTATTAGTCGAACCTACAATTACACTCCCTGTTGAATACAAGTAAACATTTCCTCCGTTTATGATAATGTTTTCAGTAATTCCATTTCTTCCACTTATAGCTGGAAAAGTATTATATCCAGTAATATTTAATGTACCGCCTGAAATCTCAACATTACTTAAATTAGCTCCTCCTATTCCTACACTTTCATACCAACTTCTAGCAGTTATTTTTCCTCCAGTTATTTTTATATTTGACACAGCAGATCCACTTCTTCCTGTACCTATTCCGGCATTATTTCCTACTGCATTAATAATTCCTCCATTTATTTGAATATTATCTACAACAGCACTTCCAAAAAATCCTGCACCTATACCTGGTCCAAGATTACCAGAATTTGCATTAATTGTTCCATTGTTTATTATTATATTAGTACAAGATGATACATTTGCACTAGTAGCTCCTCCGCCTATTCCTGCAGAATGTTCTCCCCCATTAGCTGTTAAAGTTCCTGTTCCGTCTATTGTTAATGTTCCTTTTTTATTTGATTTTTGCAACCCAGCACATTTGCTTCCACTTTTAAATATATTTGTTCCAATTAATTCTAAATTTAAATTTGCTCCTTCTTTAATATTAAATGCACTAACATTTGATATTGAATGAACATCTATAGATAAATCTAAAACACTCATACTATAGGTGTTTGAATCATTTCCAAAAATGTTTATACTATTTACCATAGTTGAGCCAGTAATAACAAATCCTTTACCATTATACTTATTTTTTTCTCCATTTTGCAGATAATAATCTGGATAAATATCTATTGAGCCAGATTCAATATTTAATAGCCTAGTTTCTAACACTTTTGTTTTAGTTACTAAAAATTGATACTTTTCTTTTGTTTCAACTATTAGTAATTTATAATCTAAGTATTCAATATAATTAGCATTATCTAAAATACTATTTTTTTGACACGCAATTTTTATTCCTTCAAATTCTTCTGATTCTAAAGCAGCTAATTTTAGTGCTTCTATATACTGAGCTTTAACAGTTTTTTCTTTAGCCTCAAAAGCTTTTGAAAGCAATCCATTATTACCAACAACCATTGCTACAGTGACACCAGCTAATATTAATAAAACAATAATAGTTATTATCAAAGCAATTAGTGTAATACCTTTATCTATACTAAACATTATTTCTCCACCACTTTATATTTATTATATTATATAATTATTTTATCTATAATTATAATTCTTTGTCAATGAAAAGAAACCAAATGGCATAATTTTTATTCCATTTGGTTCCACCAATTAATAAGTAATCACATTTCAACTAACATCATTTTCTAAGCTCAGCACCACATTGTTTTTGCAATCTTTCAATTATTGATTCCATAACTTTAGACACTTCTTCATCTGTTAAAGTTCTATCTATCGCACCAAATGTCAATGAAATTGCAATACTCTTCTTTCCAATTCCAATATTTATTCCTTCATATACATCAAATATTTTTGATTCTAAAAATAATTTTCCACCTGCTTTTTTAATTTCTGATTCTAAAGTAGCTGCAGTTACATCTTTATCAACAACAACTGCTATATCTTGTTTTACTGTTGGGAATTTTGATATTTCTTTAAATGTCATTTTTCCTGTTTTCTTTTCTAACAATTTATCTAAATTAATTTCCAATACAAAAACAGGTTCTTTTACTTCATTTGGATGAAGACGTCCAACAATTCCAACAATATCTGCATTTACTGATATTTCTGCAGTTTGACCTGGATGAAATTCTTTTATACTTTGCTTAGGCAAAACAAAACTATATCTTCCGCTATAACCCAAAAAGTCTAATACTTCTTCAGCTATTCCTTTAATAATATAAAAATCGACATTTTTTTCAAAACCTAAACCATCATAATATTTGCCTGTCATTAAAACGCATAATTTATTATTTTCTCCATATTCTTCGCCTTTTTTCCAGAAACCTTTTCCTATTTCAAAAATTGAAACATCTTTATTAAAATGAGCTTTATTATACTCATAGGTTTTTACCATTGATGGTATTAAACTATAACGTAATACATTTCTTTCCTCGGTCATAGGATCTAGCAATCTTAATTCTTCAAATTCATCATTTGTATATTTGTGAACTTCTTTATCATTTACTAAAACATATGTTAATGTTTCATTAAGCCCAAGATTTACCATTTTTCTTCTTATTTCACGAAGTGTATTATTTTTTGACCCTCTTTTCATAGGAACTACAGGAAGTTTTCCACAAATATTATCAACCCCATAAATACGACTAACTTCTTCTATCAAATCTTCCGGAATAGAAATGTCTAATCTTCTTCTTGGAACTGTTACAATAACTTTTCTACTGTCTGCTTTTACGTCAAATCCAAGTCTTTTATACACATTTATTACATCTTCTTGTGGAATAGTAGTTCCTAGTAAGTCATTAATCTGCTCAAATGTTACTTCTATTTCTTTATCAGATTTATCTGAATTATCATATTTACACATTCCACCAATAACAGTTCCACCTGCATATTCTTCTAATAATTTACATGCTCGATTAATTGCCATATATGTTCTATTTGGATCAATTCCTTTTTCAAATCTATTACTTGCTTCACTTCTTAATATTTTTTTAGAAGTTTTTCTTACCATAACTGAATCAAAAATTGCAGATTCAATCATAATATTTTTAGTAGTAGCTTCTACTTCTGTGTCTAGGCCTCCCATTACTCCAGCTAAACCAATTGGTTTCTTTCCATTTGAAATAACAATATCTGTTTCATCTAAAATTCTTTCTACTTCATCTAATGTAGTTAATTTTTCATTTTTATTCGCTTGTCTAACTTCTAAACATCCTTCCAATCTGTCGAAATCATAAAAATGTAATGGTTGACCTAGTTCTAACATAACATAGTTACTAATATCTACAACATTATTAATTGGTCTTATTCCACTTGCAATTAACCTATTTTTAATAAAATCTGGACTTTCTTTAATTTCTACATTTTCTACTTTTTTAGCTAAGAATAATGAGCAATTTGGAGTATTAATATTTAATTTAAAAGAATCATTAATATCTTCATTAGTTTCTTTAAAACTTAAATCTACTTCTTTTACTTTTTTATCATAAATTGCTCCTAATTCATAAGCCATACCAAGTATACTTAATAAATCTCCTCTGTTTGCTGTAAGTTCAAAATCTATTACATTATCATCCAATTTCATGTATTTTACTGGATCAGCACCAATAGGGCTATCTTCTGGCAATACATGAATTCCATTTTTATCTTCTTCAGATAAAAATTTTTTATCAATTCCAATTTCATATAGTGCACAAATCATTCCATTTGATTCTTTTCCACGAATATTTCCTTTTTTAATTTTTAATCCATCTGGAAGTTCAGCACCAACTTTTGCAAGTATTATTTTTTGTCCTGCTGCAACATTTGGAGCACCACAAACTATATCTAACACTTCTGTTCCAATGTCTACTGTGCAAACATGTAAATGATCTGAATCTGGATGAGGCTTACATGTTAAAACTTTTCCTATTACTAAATTTGTAGCATTAATTAATGGAGCTGCTTCATCATATTCGTTTCCTACAGATGTCATATCTTCAGCTATTTGTTTTACTGAAAGATTTTCATCTAAATCTATATAATCTTTTACAAAATTTAAACTTAATTTCATCTTTGCTCCTCCTTTATTTATCCATTCTATCAAACTGGCTTAAGAATTTTATATCATTTGCATATAAATATCTCATATCTGTAATACCATATTTAAACATTGCCAAACGGTCAATTCCTGTACCAAACGCAAAACCTGAATATTTCTCTGGATCATATCCATTCATTTTCAAAACATTTGGATGAACCATTCCAGATCCCAAAACTTCAATCCAACCAGTTTGCTTGCAAAGGCTGCAACCTTTTCCTCCACATTTAAAACATGTAACATCAACCTCATATGATGGTTCTGTAAATGGGAAATAACTTGGTCTGAAACGAAGCTCTGTTTTTTCTCCAAGCATTTTTTTCATGAATACTTCTAAAGTTCCTTTTAAATCCGCTAAAGAAATTTTGGTTTCTTTTTTATCTATTACTAAACCTTCAATTTGATTAAATTGGTGAGAATGTGTAGCATCATCTTCTCTTCTATAAGTTTTTCCAAGTGTAATTATTCTAATTGGAGATTTTTCTTCATTTGCAACCATAGTTCTTGCTTGAACTGAAGAAGTTTGTGTTCTTAACAAATATTTATCTGTAATATAAAAACTATCTTGCATATCACGAGCAGGATGTCCTTGAGGTAAATTTAATCTTTCAAAACAAAACTCATCAGTCTCAAGTTCAGGTCCTTCTACAACATCATATCCCATAGAAACAAAAATATCTTCAATTTCTTCAATCACTCTGTTTAAAGGATGTTCGCTTCCTCTTTTAATTTTTGTAGATGGAAGTGTAATATCAATTGTTTCCTTTTTTAACTTTTCCTCTAAAACTTTATTCTTAAAATTATTTTCAGCTTCTGCGATTTTTTCTTCTATCTTTTTTCTAACTTCATTAACCTTTGCTCCAACTTTTGGCCTTTCTTCTGGAGCCAAATTACCTAAATTTTTCAAAAAATTAGAAAGTTCACTTTTTTTCCCAAGAGCTTTAATTTTTAAATCTTGCAATGACTTAATATCACTAACTTTTTGAATTTCTTCTTCAACTTGTTTTTGAATTTTCTCTACGTCATCAATCATATTTTTCCTCCTATAAACAAAAAATCCTATATGCTTTAAAATAAGCATATAGGACGAATTATTTTTCCGTGTTACCACCTAAATTCATTTTAAATATAAATTTAAAACCTCATTAATAGCTATAACGTAGCTACCGTTTATTCCTACTATTATTTCAAAATAAAACCTTGAAAGTGAATTTTCAAAAACTAAATATATAAATAAGTTTACAGCCTATGACTTATTCTCTCTATTAAATATTTTACTAGTTTCTTACTTTGCTTTCTACAAACGGCTTTCTTTATTTACGATAAAAGTATTATAGCATAATAATTTTTTCTTTTCAAGTAGTTTCTTATATAAATAAACATCTTTCTTTCATATTTAGCTATCTTTCATCTTTTTGTGAATTTTCTTGTATATATGGATCTTTACTTTTTTCTAAAGCTAAACTTGCCACTCTAAGTACTGGCCCTATATATTTCCTATATCCATTTAACGCAGATCTCATTTGTGATTTTCCAAATGACGGATTTAGTTCTCCTCTCATAACTTACTATCCCTTCAACTCTTTTAATTCTTTCAATCTAAATTCATTAATTCTAATTTTTAATGGAGCAATGACTGTTCTTGTAATAACCTTAGTTGTTGTAAATTTATTTGCAAAATAACTTTTTGCTTTTGTAAAAACACTTGGTTTTCTTAAAGTAATAGAAATCCATTTTTCACGTGTTTCCATTGCATTTTCTAAACCATTCTTTTTCTTATTATTCATATCTTGAATTTCCATGGTCAATTTTGCAATTTCATTTTCTATTCCAACAATTTCAGACATATTAGTTTTATTTATTTCTTGAAGTTTAGATATGTTTTTATCAATTCTTGCACTTTCTTCAGATTCTAAATCAATACAATCTTGCAATCTATTAATATCTTGAACATTTACAATTTTTTCTTCATTTTTTCTAAATGAAAACTTTTCAAAAGCACTTTTAGCTTTTTGTGAAAATGATATTTTTATTTTATTATTTTCTTTTATTTTTGTATTTTTATTTTCTGAATACTTTAGAGCTTCTTCTTTAAAAATTTTTCCTACTAAATGACTTTCAAGCTCAAGTTTTTTTAAAATTAATTCTTCTAACTGATTATCATAAAAATCGCTATATTCAGTTAGTACTTTTTCATAATCTGTCAAAACATCTAAAATTTCCTGCTTAACAAAGCCATAATTTTTTGAAGTTTCATTAAATTTTGGATTAATTCTATACATACTTGCATGAATAGAATTTAATTGATTATTTACCTTTTGATTTATTGTTTCAGTAGACACTTTATCAACTAAAGCTCTATTGACTAATGCGCTCATTTGTATATTATCAGTTGCATTATCATAAAATCTTTTTAACGCTAGAGTAGCATATTCTTCACTAATGTTTTCTTCCATATTGGCTTTCCCCTTTCAATAAGAGTTTTAAGCTCTTAATCTTTTGGTTATTTTTTTGCCTTGAGAAAACTCTTGAGTCTTTTTTTCGTCTATTTTTTTTAATAGTTCTTCTACTTCCTTGGTATTCATATAATCTAAATTATATATTTTTCCTTCATATACAACTGTACCCAATTTCATTATGAATACCTCCTTTTCAAGTTTTTCTCTTTTGTTTTTACAAATATATAATATTATTTAGGGTTTTAATTGTCAATAATTAATTAGTATTTTATCTGTTCTACTTTTTTGTTATTTAATCCTATTCTTTTTGTTACAGTTTGTCCACTTTCACTTATATCCAAATAATAAAGCTTTGCATCAATAACATTTATTTTAGTGTTATTAGAGTTTAAAGCTGTTATCGTTTTGGCTTTTGTATTATCTAAACTTATCCAACATATTTTTTTAGTATCTTTATCATAATAATAAATTCCATTACTCGTTACATTATATACATCACTATTTAGTCTATCTGTCACTTCTACTTTCTCATCCAAATTTGATAAATTTATTTTCATTAATCTTGTATCTTCTAAAAAATAAATATAATTATCTAGGATTTGAAATTTGTAAAAATTAGGTTCTTCAACTAATGCTCTATAATTTTCTCCATTGCAATCAATACTATATAAAAAGCCAAAATTATCAGAAAAATAAATAGTATTATCTAAAACCTTAAAATCTCTAACTTCTCTTTTAAGTAATGTTTGCTCATTATTCCCATTAATATCTATTTTTGAAATAGTATTTGGATTAGATGTTGTAAAATATAAATACTTATTATCTAAATACATCTTAGTTGAATTTGATGACGTAGTTAATAACAAGCTTTTATTCTTTCCGTTGATATCAATTTTTTTAAGATCTATTCCTCCATTGCTATTTGGTGTAATGTAATACAAATAATTCTCATAATAATTGATCGAACAAGCTTGATCTTCTGTAAGTAATATTTCTTTATTTTTTTCAATTTTTATTAATCCATAATTATATTTATAATAAAATAAGCACTTGTTTCCTTCCGATACAAACCCAAAATTTGAATCATTATTATTCTTTAATTTTTGTTTATTTAAGCATTCTGTTACAACAAAAATTAACAATGCTAAAATTATTAATAATAAAAACACTAAAAGGATTTTTTTAAATTTTATCTTTTTATTTAGTTTTTCCATTAATCATTTCCTCTTTAGTTTGATAAATTAAAATCCGAATCGATTGTAAATTCATATCCATCTATATTTATTACAGCTATGTTATCATTTACTGAAACAGATACTGTTGAGTCAGGAATTTCTAAATCTACTATATTTGATAATGTATATTCTTCCCCATTTTCTTGAGCTTTTCCCATAGCTAAAGAAACTGCATCATAAACTTTTTGCCTTGCTTCTTCTCTTGTTTCTGTCTCTTCAAGGCCTGTCATTCTTTGTGCAATAGTTTTATCATTTTGAGAAGCGTTTTCTAAAATAGGAACTTGTTTTAATTTTTGTTCTAAAACCTCTGTAGTTTTGTCTTCTATAGCTTTAATAATATCATTAAATGTATCAGCATCTAAAGTATCTAAAAATATACAATTTGAATTATCTAAGTCTTCTATTTGAACAGAGTTAAATTTTATAGATGTGTTCATCTCGATGTCAAATGACAAGAATAGCATATTTAAATTAATTTTATTTTTTAATTCATATGCATTTCCAGATTTTAATAGATTTGAAGTAATTGTTAATTCACCTACAATATCTGCATTTTTTATTAAATTAGCTACTATAGTTATTTTTTCTGAAACATCAGTAACGTTCTTTATTATATTTATTTTAAATCCATCTTGTGATTTTGTTTCTAATAATGTAATTAAAACTGAATTTTGTTTTTCTCCATACTCATAGTCAAAGTCTAAAGTATATTCTCCAGCTATATCTATTATCATCTTATAAGTAATATCTTTATTTCCATAGACTTTCACACTGTACGTTCTATTATTATCAATTGGTTCTTCATACATTTTGTTTATGATATTATCTATTCCAGATTTAAATAGTTCTTTATCTAATCCAAATGTATTATATGAATTTACCAATAAATCTAATAATTCATCATCATTTTCTAAAGTTTGAAGCATTTGTGATAATATTTCTAATGCTTTTTCTTCATTTAAAGTCATTGTGTATTCAGTAACATCTATTTGGCCAGAAGCTCTTTCTAATGTTATTGGCTTAGTATTAAATGAAGATTCTTCGACTCCATTTTTAATAATTTCTAAATATTTATCAAATATATTTTCTGAAACATTTACTTTATTAGATAATTCCATCTCTGATAATTCATTTATCATTTCAATATACGGAATATCTTCTCCAACTATTTGACTTAATACTGAACCTAGATTTTCATTTTTAGTTCCTAAATATTTAACTACAATTTCATCTGATTTTATAGCAATACTATTATTAGATGAAAGAAATTTTGTGGTTAATATTTCGTTTCCACCATAATTAAATCCTGTTTCAACATAAGTTTTCTCGTCTTTTGGATTATTTTTAGTTTCCATTGAAATCTCAATATCATCAATTCCTAATGTTGGACTTGTAAATGATATTTGAGTTGTTGATTCTGAACTATCATTTTGTAATTTTGCTTGTAAAGAATCAAAACTATCAAAACTAAAAACTGAAACAAAATTATTTTTAGTTAAATAATTGATAAACTCTATTTTAGGAGTTATTTCATTTTTCTTTTTTAAATAAATAAAAACTACTGCAGAAATAGCAATTATTAATATTAATAATATAATTAAAAATACAAACATTTTTGAAGATTTTTTCTTAACATTTTCTTTAGAATTATCTTCTTCATCGATAACATCATCTATAATACTATTAGCCACTTTAAATCATCCTTTCTTGCATTTATCCTAATTTTACAATATATATTAATATTTTATATATAATTTTTAGAGTTTACAAGAGGTTTAGGAAATTTTATAAAACATTTTGGAATTAAAATTTATATTTCAAAATTCTCCTATTATTCTAAAAAAATAATAAAAATCCAAGAATCAGCAGCGGGCGGTTTCTGCTGATCATTGGATTTTCATTTTTAAATCTTTTTTATTTTCACCAGTCCACACGGGTACCCAGGATCATCAGGAATACCTTGAAACGTGTTGTTGGCGAAAAATTACTATTGTAATTTTTTTATCTAGTATCATTTTTTCTTCACTTCGTTCAGAAAAAAGATCCATGCGAAAAATTACTATTGTAATTTTTCGCCGCATTCTGGGCAGAATTTTGTTCCTGGTTCTACTTCTTTTCCGCATTTTGGACATTTGATTTTTTCTGGTTCTGCTGGAGCTTCTGGTTTTTTCTCCCCACATTCAGCACAGAAATTTCCTGTGTTTTCTTTACCGCATTTTGGGCATTTCCAAGTGTTTTCTACTGATGTAGCAGGTGCAGCTTCTCCCGGTCTAACTGGTTGTTGTGCTGAAGCTAATACTTCAGGGCTAACTTGTTGAACATTTTGAGCAGCTTGTGTTGCAGCATTATTAACTGCTCCAGTAAACATTCCATTACTTGCCATATTCATCATAGCCATTCCCATAAATCCTTCCATTATATTGCTTCCTGAACTTTTTCCATCTCCGTTTCCATTTCCACCGCCATTTCCTTTGGCAGCATCTCTAACAGCATCTGCGTATGCACCAACAAGTGTACCTTGTTGCATTTGAGCATTTGAGCTTAAATTGTATTCGTCTATCTTCTTTCTAGATTCTTCATCAAGTGTTACACCACCTAATAAAGCAAATGTAGAAATTGCTAAACCTCTTTTTCTAATAGGTTCGTCAAACACTCTTTCATCCATCATTTGTTTGATTTCATCTGTTTGACTTTCTAATTCTTCAACAGGAACTTTATATTGTTCTGTTCCTAATTCATTAACTACATTTCTAAATACTGCAATAACTTCAGATCTCATTTGTTCTACGATTTGATCTTTTTTATAAACAGTTGCAGTTCCAGCTATTTCATGCATAAATAATGCTGGATCTATAATTTTAAATGAATATGTACCATGGCACATTACTCTAACAGAAAGTGGTGTTATTCCTCCTGTCATTTGATTTGGTATTGGGTGTGACCAGTCTCTATATACAATTGGAGTTGGAGTTCCAAATTTGTTATCAATTATTTCTTTTGTATTGAAATAATAAATTGCTTGCTTTCCAACTGTTTGGCCACCAAATGTAAACCTTTGCCACATTTCTTTAAATACAGCTCCAAAGTTTCCAGCGAAGAATGATGGTGATGTAGATTCATCAAAAGTATAGTCTCCTTCTTCAGCAGAAGCATCTAAAACTTTACCATTTTGAAGAATAACAGCACATTGTCCAGGCATAACCCTGATTATACTTTTTCTTGAGATAACTCCTGTTTCAGTAGTTTTCATAACCATAAGAGTATCATTATCCATGTTTTCACATGAAATTAAATCCTTCCATTGGTCATGCATTGTTGAGCCTATTGCTCCAATAGCAGCCTTAATTAGTCCCATAATTTTCCTCCTTTTTGATACTAAAGAATTAATTTTTCTTTAAATATCATTAAAATTTATAAAATTAAATTTTATACTATTTATATTGAGAGGATAAAGCGCTTATCCTCAATCAATCATACTATACTACATATTTGGATTATATCTTTTTAAACTTGCTAAAGACCAGTTATGATCTCTAGTTGTAATGATACTTCCACAATATGGACATTTTCCTGATGAAGTTATTTCTGTTGCAGCACCGCAATTTGGACAATTCATAGTGTTTGTAACTTTTCCTTCAGCATTTGTTTTAACTCCTGTTTTTCTAACAAAATTCAAAACATACCAATTAACTCTATTTAAGTTTTTATCACCTTTTAGAACATTTCCTGTATTTTCGTCAATGATGTAGTCAACCATCTTTGATTCCAATACTACAGTTAAGCTATCTCTATCTGCTAATTGTTCAAATTTATTTAATTTAGCAATGTTTACACTAACTCTTTCCATTTTATTAATTTGTTTATTATTAATATATCTTTGAACCTGACTTGCTGTTTGCTCATATAATTCTGGAGTTTCAAAGCTTCTAATAGTTTCTAGATCTCTATCAGACCATGCATATTGTAATTTAACAAACAAATCACTTGCCCAAGATAAGAATTCTGTTTTATTAAATAATGGGTCAATTGCTTGTATTTTACTTTCAATTTCATTTTCATTAACATTAAATGGATTTGGTCCGTTTCTTGGTGTATTATTAAGAGTTCGCATATATGATGAAACACCACCATTTTTTCCATATTTTTTAGATAATACAATAATTACAAAAACAATTATTAAGAAAAACAAAAATGCTCCAAATCCTGATGAACTTCCACTACTGTAATATTCTCCACTGCTATATGAATAGTCATCAGAAGAATCCCAGCTACTTCCACTATCCCAATCACTTCCACTATCATAACTTTCAAAATCGCCGTAATCAGCGAATCCAGGAATATTTGAAAGCATAAATAATAAAACCATAGCTATTAATAAGCTAACAAAAAATTTTTTTATCTTTTGCATAATACCTCTCCTAATAATTTTTTATACAACTAAACATTATCATAATTTGTCGAAAAAGTCTATAATTTTGGCGTAATTATTTTTTAGAAATTTTTTCAAAATAATTTGCTTTCAAATCATCATTAATTTGACTTTCTCAAAAAATCAGATATAATAATTTATATGATAATAGAAAAGGAATATTTTAATATGGAATACAAAATTGGAGATATTGTAAAAACAAAGAAGAAACATCCTTGTGGGGCAAACGAATGGGAAATAATTAGAATTGGTCTTGACTTTAAATTAAAGTGTCAAGGTTGTGGTCACGTTTTAATGATTCCAAGAGAAAAAGCTTTAAAGATAATAAAATAAATTTTTGGGGACACCTTACAAAAACATCTAAATGCTTTAGATGTTTTTGCAAGGTGTCCCCATTTTTAATTTTTTAAATTTTTTCAATTCTTTTTGCAATTGAATCTTTTCCAAGCACTTTTAAAATTTCATACAAATCTGGTGTATTACATCTTCCTGTCATTGCAACTCTAATTACTGTACTTATATCTCCAACATGGCCTGGATATTTCTCTGGATTTTCTTTAAACTCTTTTACCTCTCTGCTGAATCCAAAGCTTTCTGCTAAATCTTTCATTTTATTAAACCATGTTTCTTTATCATCATTTTCATTATAATACTTTTCAAAATATGTTTTAACTATATTTTTAATTAATTCTATATCTGTAACTTTTTGCCATTCATAATTAACTTCTACTGGCAAAAATTTATCATCATACATATATGAAATAATATATTTTACATCAGACCATTTTGCTATATCTTTTCTAGGTTTTACATTTCCTCTTTCTATTCCAAGAACTCTTAAAGAATAGTCTTTATTTTCCAACATTTCTTTTAGTTCAGAATCAAATCTTGAAGCCCAATCAAATGAAGCATCATAAACTTCTTGTGCTGTCATTCTAGAAATAACGCCTTTTGATACATCCAAAAGTTTTACCATGTCAAATAAAGCGCCACTTACTCCCATTTTTTTAATGTCAAATTCAAAATCTTTCATCATATCTTTATCTGGATTTTGTTTTCTCCAAATTTCAAAATTAGAATTTGCAATATTCATTAAATATTCTTTTAAAGATTCCTTTGGAATACCTTCTTCCGTATAGTAACTTACAGCAGCTTCAGGATCTTTTCTTTTGCTTAATTTTCTTCTAGAGCCCTCATCGTTTTTCTCTAATGGTGCAGTATGTCCATATTTTGGAGCTTTAAATCCCATACAATAAAACAATTGTAAATGTAGTGGAATACTTGCTAGCCATTCATCACTACGTGTTACTAATGTAGTTCCCATTAAATGATCGTCTACAGCATGTGCAAAATGATATGTTGGAAGTCCATCTGATTTAATAATAACTATGTCTTGGTCATTTTCAGGCATATCAATATTGCCTTTTATAACGTCTTTAAATTTTATTTTTTTATCTGGATTTCCAGGTGATCTAAATCTTATAATATATGGAACACCGTCTTTAATTTTGCTAGCTGCCATATCTATAGGCATATTTCTACATTTTGCCCATTTTCCATAATAGCCAGTTCTTTCCTGAGCTTTAGTTTGATCTTCACGAACCTTATCTAACTCTTCTGGTGTGCAAAAACATGGGTATGCAATACCCATTTCTATTGCTCTTTTTGCATATGCCTTATATATTTCTCCTCTTTGGCTTTGAATATAAGGACCATAATCACCTTTTCCTACTGTTTCATCAGGATACAAATCATAATCTCTATAAGCGCCTAATATTTCTTCAGTTCCATTTTCTATTTTTCTTTTTTGATCTGTATCTTCAATTCTTACATAGAAAACTCCATTTGTTTGCATTGCTATTTTTTTAGCAATAAGCCCTTGAAATATTCCACCTACATGAATAAATCCTGTTGGACTTGGTGCAACTCTTACTACTTGAGCTCCTTCAGGAAGATTTCTTACAGGATATTTTTCTTCATAATATTCGACATCTTTTACATCCGGAAATATTAAATTTGCTAATTCTTTGTTATCCATAACATCTCTTCTCCTTGTCTTTTATACGTTTTATTCTATAATGTATTTAATCTTCTGTCAATGGAAATGGAGCAATTTAACAGTTTTTCTGCCATTTTACTCCATCATCATTAACAAACTAATTCAAAATTAAACCTCCATAATAATTGGTAAAATCATTGGATTTCTTTTTGTTTTTTGATATATATAACTTCTTAAGTTTTCTTTTATCATATTTTTAATACTTGTCCAGTCTCTTATTTCACTATGTTGAACATCTGTTATTAAATCTCTTAAAATTTGTTTTACATTATCCATCAAATTTTCTGATTCACGTACATAAACAAACCCTCTTGAAATTACATCTGGACCTGCAACTATTTCACCACTACCTGAATCCATTGATAGTACAACTATTATTAATCCTTCTTCTGATAAATGTTGACGATCTCTTAAAACAATATTTCCAACATCTCCAACCCCTAAACCATCAACCATAACTTTTCCAACAGGGACATTTCCTGTAAATTTTGCTTCATCTTGATTTAATTCTAATACTTTTCCATTTTGCATAATAAAAGTATTTTTTGAAGTATATCCTAGTTGTTTTGCTGTTTCTATATGAGCTATCAAATGTCTATATTCACCATGAACTGGAATAAAATATTTTGGCTTAGCTAACGCAATCATTAGCTTTTGTTCTTCTTGACAAGCGTGTCCGAGAAACGTGGACATCCATTAATGAACTATAAACAACCTCTACTCCAATTTTCATTAAATCATCTATTACTTTTCCAACAAATTTTTCATTTCCTGGAATCGGATTTGCTGAAATGATAACTAAATCATTTTGTGTTAATGTAACTTTTTTATGCTCGCCACTTGCCATTCTTGTAAGTGCTGACATTGGTTCACCTTGACTTCCAGTAGTAATAATTACTAATTGCTCATCAGTATAATTATTTATCATATCTATATCAATAAATACATTTTCTGGAACTTTTATATATCCTAGCCTTACAGATGTTTCTATCATATTAGCCATACTTCTGCCGCAAACAGCTATTTTTCTTCTATGATGAACTGCACTATTTACAATTTGCTGAACTCTATGCACATTTGATGCAAAAGTTGCGACTATTATTCTTTTTTTAGTAATAAATAATTTTTCTAAAACATCTCCAACTGTTTTTTCAGACATTGTAAAGCCTTTTCTTTCAGCATTTGTACTATCTGATAAAAGTGCCAATACTCCCTTATTTCCAAGTTCTGCAATTCTTCCTAGGTCGATTATTCCACCATCTATTGGAGTATAGTCTATTTTAAAATCTCCAGTATGAATGACTGTTCCAACTGGTGTATGAATTGCTACAACAACAGAATCTGGAATACTGTGATTACTTCTAATAAATTCAACTTTCATTTTTCCAAGCACAATAGTTTGTCCAGGTTTTACAACTTTCATTTTTGCAGTATTTGTTAATTTATGCTCTTCTAATTTATTCTCAATTAGTCCACATGTTAATTGTGTTGCATAAATTGGCACATTTATTTGTTTTAAGAAATATGGTATTGAGCCTATGTGATCCTCATGACCGTGAGTAATTACCAACCCTCTTATTTTTTCTCTATTTTTTTCTAGATAGGTTACATCTGGTATAACTAAATCTATACCCAGCATATCATCTTCTGGAAATGCCACTCCACAGTCAACAATAACGATATCATCTCCATATTCAAAAACTGTCATGTTTTTTCCAATTTCTTCGATACCACCAATAGGAATTATTTTTAAATTTTCTTTACTATTTTTTTTGAAAATTTCATCTTTAATTTTTTGTGATTTTTGTTCTTTCCTAACTTTTATTTCTCTACCTTTAATTGTAGCTGATTCTTTAGTTTGCTCATTTAAAAGGACAACTTCTTTGTTAGATATTTTTTTAGTATTTTTAGAATTAGCTGATTTAAAGCCATTTTTTCTTTTTGTTTTTTCACTACGCGAAAAAACACCTGTAGCTATCACAGGCTTATTGTTTTCTTTTCTCATTATTTAATTATCTCCTTAATTCAAAACTTTTTCGTTCGTTTTTAATCTCATATATTTAATTATTTTTATTATAGTTTTGCCTATTTTAATATGTTTAATTATATTTGTATAATAACATAATTACTAAGCTTTTTTTAATCTCTTAGCATAAGTAATTATTAAAAACATTATTTGCAACGAATTTAAAAAGCAAAACAAAATAAGATATCTTGGGTTCTAGATATCAAAACACATATTTAAATAAATTTCCGAACACTTTAAAACTATATATATTATATCTTATCTTTTAATGATTGTCAATTATTGAAAACTATAAGCATTAATTTTCTTATTTTTATAAAACAAGAAGGTGCCATAGAACAGGACACCCACTTGTTTTTTACATCATTCATCACACTTATTTTTTATTGAAAAACAAGAAAATAAGTGCAATACCACCAATAACACTCGCCATGATGATTGCCACCAGATTAATAAAGACTGCATTCAATAAATTCAATCTTTTAAAAATCCATCCGATAGCCAGTACCATACTAATTGCAGTTGCGATTGTTTGAGTAGTTTTTTCTCTCCAATTAGGAGCAATAATCCCTCGGCTCAGAAGAAACCAAGTGACCCCCAACATTATAACGACAGAAACACACACACCTACTAAATCAGTCTGGCAGAGCAGAATGATAACGATGCAGATGACCCGAATAGGGTTCATCAGCAGAGACCTCCAAAACTCGAAGTAATACTTCATTGGAGTCCCTCCTCTCTTCAGTTCTAGGCACATAAGTACCTGATATATATATTTTACAGCATTATGTAAATTTTGTCAAAAAAGGGCATTCTAAACTAAATTGCCCTTTTTTTATTTCATTTTTTCTTTCATTCTAACTAAAGTGTTTAAAGCATCTATTGGTGTTAATTCATTTAAATTTACTTTATCAAGTTCTCTTGCTATTTCGTCTAGTTTAAAATTATAGAAATCAACTTGTCCGCTCTACTTGTTTTTTGTCTTCTTTCTCATTAACAACAACTTTTTTGCCATCTTTTTCTAAACTTTTTAAAATTTTATCTGCTCTATTTAAAACTTGTTTTGGCACACCAGCTAAACGAGCAACATGGATACCATAACTTTCATCTGTTCCGCCTTCAACAATTTTTCTTAAAAAGATTACATCCTCGCCTTTTTCCTTAACCGCAACTGAGAAATTTCTTATTCCATCTATTCTATTTGCCATATCTATTAATTCATGATAATGTGTTGCAAATAAAGTTTTACATCCAAGTTTATTCTTATCTGCCATAAATTCAGCTACTGCCCAAGCAATTGAAAGTCCGTCATATGTAGAAGTTCCTCTTCCTATTTCATCTAATATTACTAAACTATTTGGTGTAGCATTTCTTAAAATATTAGAAACCTCCATCATTTCAACCATAAAAGTACTTTGTCCACTGCTTAAATCATCTTGTGCACCTACCCTTGTAAAAATTTTATCAACAATCCCGATTTTTGCACTATCTGCTGGGACAAAACTTCCAATTTGAGCCATTAAAGTAATTAAAGCGATTTGCCTCATATAAGTTGATTTTCCAGCCATATTTGGTCCTGTTATAATTGCTAGACGGGAAGCACCTCTATCTAAGTATGTATCATTTTGTACAAATGTACCACTATCTATCATTTTTTCAATTACAGGATGTCGACCGTTTTTTATATCAATAATTCCATTATTTGTAATTTCTGGACAAACATAATTATTATCATCTGCGACAGTTGCAAGGCTTGCTAAAACATCCACTGTTGCAACTACATTACTTGTTATTTGCAACCTTTCAATGTTTTTAGAAATTTCATCTCTTATTTTAACAAATTCTAAATATTCAAGATTTATAACTTTTTCTTCAGCTCCAAGGATTTTATCTTCCATTGCTTTAAGTTCTTCTGTAATATATCTTTCACCATTTGTTAATGTTTGCTTTCTAATATATCTATCTTGTGGAACATCTTTTACAAAAGATTTTGAAACCTCTATGTAATAACCAAAAACTTTTGTGTATCCAACTTTTAAATTTTTAATTCCGCGTTAATTCTCTTTCTCTTGCTTCTAGTGCCACAATCCAATTTTTTCCTTCAGTTGAAGCTGCTTTATAAGAATCTATTTCTTCACTATATCCACGTTTTATTATTCCGCCCTCTTTAACGCTTATTGGAGGATCTTCAACAATGGCATTATCTATTAATTGAACAATATCTTTTAATTCATCTAAATTTTCATATAACTCTTTTAAATATTTAGAAGTTGCATACTGTAAATTTGTTTTTAGTTCAGGCATATGTTGTAAAGAATTCTTTAGAGAATTTAATTCTCTTGCATTAACACTTCCAAACGCTATTTTTCCGTGTTAATCTTTCAATATCATATACTTTAGAAAGAATATCTGTTAATTCTCCTCTAAGCATAATATTATCTTTTAATTCTCCTACAGCCTCATGGCGCATACGAATTTCTGGTACTTCTAACAAAGGATCATTCAACCAACGTCTTAAAAGTCTTCCTCCCATTGATGTAGAAGTTTTATCTAAAACCCAGATTAATGTTCCTTTTTTAGATTTATCTCTCATTCTTTCTGTTATTTCTAAACTTCTTCTAGCATTAATATCTAACGCCATAAATCTTTGAACTTCATATATTTCAATTTTATTTATATGCTCTAACTTAATCTTCTGAGTTTCTGTAATATAATTTAATAATCCATTTATGGCTTTAACCGCTAAATCATATCCTTCTAAATCTTCTTTTTCTCTATTATCATTATCGACGATTGTATAAAGCTTAAGTAACATATCTTTATCATTAGTAAAAATTGAGTTCTCTCTTTTTGAAACAAAAGAATTAAGCCTATCTAACATTATATTTAAATCTTTTTCTGATTCACTCATTGCTTCATTTGTAACTATTTCAGCTGGAGAAAATCTTATATATTCATCTAATAATTTTTCAAAATTGCTTTCTTTTAGTTTAATTTGGCTTGCATAAAAATCACCTGTACTAATATCACAAATTGCTATTCCATAATATAATCCTTCTTTAAATATTGACATTATGTAGTTATTTTTCTTTTCTTCTAGCATATTAGTTTCTACTACAGTTCCAGGAGTTACAACACGAATAACATCTCTTTTTACAATACCTTTAGCAGTTTTTGGATCTTCTAATTGTTCACAAATAGCAACTTTATACCCGTTTAGCAATTAATCTTGAAATATAGATATCTGCAGCATGAAATGGAACTCCACACATAGGTGCTTTTTCATTACCGCCACAAGCTCTGCTAGTTAATGTAATTTCTAGTTCACGAGAAGCAAGTATTGCATCATCAAAAAACATTTCATAAAAATCTCCCAATCTATAAAACAAAATGCAATCTTTATATTGCTCCTTGGTATTAAAATAATTCTGCATCATAGGTGAAAAATCTTCTGCCATTAATTTCTACTTCCTTTTCTATTTCTATTAAAAATTCTAAATTTATTAGTTAAATAAAATTAACAATTAAAATTTTTTAGTTTAATTAATTATTACTCCTGATAAAAACCATTTATGATCTTCTGTGATTTTAACATTTACAAAGTCGCCAATTTTTTCATTTTTATTTGGTTTAAAAATAACTACTTTATTTGAATCTGTTCTGCCAGTAAACATATCTTCATTATTTTTACTTTTTCCTTCAACCATAATATTCTGAATAGTTCCAATATATTTTTGATTTTGGCTATCTACTTGTTTTTCATATAATTCTTTTAATTTATCAAATCTAACATGCTTAATTTCTTCAGGAACTTGATCTTCTCTTTCAGCAGCTCGTGTTCCTTCTCTTATTGAATATATAAACATAAATATTTGATCAAATTCTACTTTTTTAACAACATCTAAAGTATCTTCAAATTCTTCATCTGTCTCACCTGGAAAACCAACAATAATGTCTGTTGAAAAATGCACATCTGGTATTCTTTCTTTCATTTTTTGAACAAGATCTAAATATTGCTCTTTTGTATATCTTCTATTCATCTCTTTTAATACTTTTGAGTTTCCAGATTGAAGTGGCATGTGAATCATTTTGCTAACTTTTTTACAATCTCTAATTGCTTCTATGCAATCATCTTTAAAATCTTTTGGATGTGGTGAAATAAATTTAATTTTTTCAATACCATCTATATCATTTACAGCTCTTAAAAGTTTAGCAAAAGTATTAATTGAGCTATCCACTTTTGGACTACAATACTTAAAATTATCATTTCCGTAAGAATTAACGTTTTGTCCTAATAATGTAATTTCTTTATAACCCTCTTTTGCTAATCCCTTAATTTCATTTAAAATATCTTCAGGATTTCTACTTCTTTCTCTTCCTCTAACATAAGGAACTATACAATATGTACAAAAATTATTACATCCATACATAATGGTTACAGATGCCCTTGTCTTATCATTTCTTTTAATTGGAAGTCCTTCTATAATCTCTCCATCAATATCTAAAACATCTTTAACTTTTTCATTTTTAATAATTGCTTTATAAACATCTTCAGGAAGACTTTGAATAGTATGAGTGCCAAAAACGATATCTACATATCTATAGCTCTTTTTTATTTTATCTAGCATGGATTTTTCTTGCATCATGCATCCACCAATCGCTACAAGAACATTTTTGGTTTCTTTCATTTTTTTTATCTCGCCAAGCTTTCCAAATAAACGCTCTTCTGCATTTTCTCTAACACAACAAGTATTAAAAACAACAATATCTGCTTGGTCAAATTTTTCTGTTTCAGCAAATCCCATTTTTTCTAACAATCCAGCAATTTTTTCTGAATCATTTTCGTTTAATTGACAACCAAATGTTAGAATAATGTATTTTAAATTTTTATTTTTAATTTTTTCATTTACTTTTTGTATAAAATCTTCTTTGATCAATTTTTTGTTTCCTTCCAAAAAAATAATTCTAATCCACCTAAGTATGACTTATTTTATAACATTTGCTTGCTCTTTTCAAGATTTTATCGTAAATTTTGAAAAAATTTTGATTTGTGACATAGGAACCTATGTTTCTTCTAGTTTTATGTTAAAATAGTTAGAAAGTTATATTGCAACACAGAATTCTTACTTGCGAATAAAATATAGTAATGTTATAATAATATTAGCAAATCAATTGAAAGCGCATTAATCATTCTAAAAGGAAGGAGATACTCAGTATAGTTATCATTTAAAAAATCAAACAAAAACACAATAAAAAAGTATACTGGAGGAAAAAACAATGAAAAAAAAGGCCCTTGCACTCTATGCCATGACCTCAATGTATGGCAATGGTTCCACGCTCTTTATCTCAGCATTATTAATCATTTCTATAGCAATCTCAGCAATAATCACTCTATCAGCCATACGGTTTGGTATTTACCTTATCTGTGGGCTTTTCATCGTCAAAACCATTTATGGGGCCGTATTTTGCCTCAGAATGCTTATCACCGGCGAAGTCTTTTTTTACGGGGATTTCACATATTATTACAAGGCATTCTATTTCAAATTACAAAAAGAACAGCAATCTACTTATAAATTGATGATTTCTCTTCTAAATGCTATTCATGTCAGCTTATATGTATGTTGCATGGTTTATCTGTTTTCCGAAATCTTTGCATTGTCTTGCGTTATCACCGTGATCCTCGTTGTTCTTTTCTTTATTATCTCTGTAATTCTCAATACCTTGCTCGGGTTAGAAGTCTTCAAAGCACACCAAACTTGCTACCATGATGATTGTTACATACTGCTTACCTGTATCTCAGGCTTGCTAGATACTTTCTATTTCGTCTATAAAAGCAAGGTAGACGAAGAAGATTAAAAAACGCGCGCTCAGGAGAACGGTTACTACCATATCCCAAGCATTTTGGAACTTGAGAGCATAGTCTTTTGCCCTCAAGCTCAAAAAGCTGCAAGCATAACCGTTTGCAGCTTTTTAATCTTATTTTTGATATTCTAAAATATCTCCTGGTTGACAATCTAAAACCTCACAAATTGCTTCTAATGTTGAAAATCTGATTGCACTTACCTTTCCATTTTTTAATTTTGATAAATTAACGTTTGCAACTCCAACTTTTTCAGAAAGCTCATTTAGCGACATTTTTCTATCAGCCATGACTCTATCTAATCTTAATATAATCGCCATATAAATCCCTCCTTATAAAGTTTCATCAGATTCTTTTTGTAGTTTATATCCATATTCAAATACACTTCTAAATGCAAAGATTACTATCAAAAATACTAATCCAACTGTACTTTTTGTTCCCATCATTCCTGCGATCCATAAAATTAATGCTAATATGTTTACTTTTTTCAATAGTTTTATATTATTTTCTGTAAATGGAGTTCCTTCTTTTTCAACTTCTCCGAATATTTGAGCTAGATTATCTACTATCATTATTACTAAAAGGTATCCAACAAAGCTAACTATAGCAGCAATAACAATCATCAATGTTTTTAATGATTCAGAACCATTTATATAATCTTCATCATCTTCTAATTCTCCTTTTACGTCCAGAATATCAATAATTACAGTTTTTAGCTCAACATCCTCTATTTTCTTATCAAAAAGAACAATTTTATTATTTTTTCCAAATTTAAGTGTTCCATCGCTTCCTGATTTGCTTAACCCAAAAACTATACTTAAAATAGTTATACTTACAATGACTATTATTAAACCTGCTATTAATAACCCTTTTATAACTGTCATTATTTTCCTTAGTGTGCCAAATTTCTTTTTCATTTTGTCTTCATTAATTAATTCTTCTTTCTTTTCTTCTTCCATGTTTAACCTCTTTCTAGACAATTACTTGTCTGTTTATTTATCTTTCATGATTAAATAATAACACACTATTTTATGTTTGTCAATACTTTTTTTACGTTTATCGTTAAAATGTTTATTTTATTTGTTAATTGTATTTGTTTAAAAAACCGTGAAACTGCAGGACAAAAACTCCGTCCCAATGTCCTAGGTCAAAAAAAGCTGTAAATCAAGAGATTTACAGCTTTTTTTATTTAAAATTTCTTAAAATTAAATTTCGATAAATCCGCCTATCATTTTACTCTTCTTAACACCATTTACATAGCTACGGCCACCGTTTAAAACAATTCTATCACCTTTTTCAAGTATTTCTCTATTTTTTAATTCTTCAATTCCTGCTTCAACTGTTTTATCGATACTTTCTTTTGCTTCTATATAAATTGGATATACGTTCCAAACCAATCCTAATTGACGAAATGTTCTTTTGCTATCTGTAATTGCTAAAATTGGGCATCCTGCTCCCATTCCTGCAATACGTCTTGCAGAATCACCTGTATTTGTATAGCAAACAATTGCATCTGCTTTAGTGTTTCTTGCAATAATACATGTTGAATAAGCAATATTATCTTCTAAGTTGTGTAATTCTATTTTATATTTATCATCAAATCTTGTCCAATATTTTATTTCAGGCTCAACTCTTCTAGCAATTTTATCCATAGCTTTTACACACTCTAATGGATATTTACCCATTGCACATTCTCCAGAAAGCATTACTGCACTAGTTCTGTCATAAATTGCATTTGCGACGTCAGAAGCTTCTGCTCTAGTTGGTAATGGATTGTTCATCATAGATTCTAGCATTTGAGTTGCCGTAATTGCTGGTTTTCCTAATTGATTGCAAAGTCTTATAAATTTTTTCTGTAAAACTGGTGGTTCTGAAAAATCTGTTTCTGTAGCCATATCTCCACGAGCAATCATTTGCGCATCAGCAGTTTGAGTTATTGATTCCATATTAGATATACCTTCAACATTCTCAACTTTTGTTATTATTTTAATATCTTTTCCACCATTTTCATCTAATACTTTTCTAACAGCTGCTATATCATCTAAGTTTCTAGCAAAAGAAACTGCTACATAGTCATATTCATGTTCACAAGCCGTTTTTAAATCATTTATATCTTTTTCTTCTAAACTTGGTAAACGAATAATTGTACCTGGTAAATTCATTGTTTTTCTACTTCCCAAAGGATTGGCATGAACAACTGTACAAACAATATCTTTATCAACTATTTCATCAACTTTTAATTCAATAGCACCATCATCAATTAATATTTTTGTTCCAGGAGTAACATCGTTGTAAAGTCCTTTATATGAAACAGAAACTCTTTCTTCATTTCCTACTATGTCATCATTTACCAACGTAAATTTTTGACCATCTACAAGCTGTATTTTTTCTGTTTTACCTGTATATAACATTCCAGTTCTAATTTCTGGACCCTTCATATCTAATATCATTGGGATAGGCAAATTATATTCTTCTCTTATTCTAATAATTTCATTTGTTTTTTCTGCTTGTTCTTCCCAACTTCCATGTGAATAATTAATTCTACAAACATTAAGGCCATTGTCAAATAATTCTTTTAAGATATGTTCACTAGCTGGTCCTATTGTTCCAACAATTTTAGTTTTTCTTAAATATTCCTTCATTCTTTTTACTTCCTTTCACATATATTCCTCAACTTATTGTAAAGTATAGCAAATAATCCTTTATTATTCAATACTTTTTTTGACACATTTTCATTAACTTATATCAATACATTTCTCATCTAATTTGCATTAATACATTTTAATTTACTAATCAAAAGCTTTTGTATTAACTCATAAGCATTTATTAAAAAATATAAAATTTTATACACAAAAAAATAATCCCTCTGGGATTATCTTTTTATAGACCATATTTTTGTTTAAATTTATCTGCTCTACCACCTGTAGTATGTTGTTGTAAACTTCCTGTCCAGAATGGATGGCATTTTGAACAAATATCAACTTTTATATCTTGTTTTGTAGAATTTGTTTCGATAACATTTCCACAAGATGCACATGTTATTGTAGTTGCATAATAATTTGGATGTAATCCTTCTTTCATTTTGAAATTCACCTCTTTCTGTTTTCAAATTTTTATTTGAAATAGTAATTATATTTCTATTTATTTGTATCTCCGCTATCTATGACTTCTGTGTCTTTATCATCTTCAGAGAACTTTATTACACCACTATCACGTACTGCTTCTAATTCAGCTTTAAGGTTTGTTCTATGTATTAACTTATATGTTACATTAAACAAAATAGCAACTATACAAATAAATAATGCTATTTTTTTCCACATTTTAGCTAGCATATTAATCCTCCTTTAGCGCAGAATTTGATACATTACTATAATATTATACTACTTTTTTTAATTTTGTCAATTGTTTTTATTTTCTTTTAAGCTTTCTTTTTATTTTTTTAGCAATTTTCCATATCTTAGTACTTCTCATTCTTTCATATTTATATACTACATGTCCATAGTTTGCTTGATACATATTAAATTCAAATTCTTTTGATTTAGATTTAAAATCAATAAATTGATATAAACTATTATCTTCTGGATTTGAATTAATTGAACTATATAAATTATTGTAATACTCTTGCATTTCAGCTAATGGCTTAAATTTATAATTTTTAAAGTTTTTTACTATTTCATCATATTCTTTTTTATTTTTTTCAATTTCTTTAATCTTTTCAAGAATTTTTTTAGCATCTATATCAAAATCAATTGTCCAACCAAGCTTATCTTTTTTTACTCTATCTCCTACTGCACCTAAATCAAAAGTTAATACTGGAACTTTTGCCATATAACTTTCTGTAAGTGTATAAGAATATGTTTCAGGCCATGTTGCAAAAATACATACCAAATCTATATTATTATCTACCAATAATTGTGGTAACTCGCCCCTTTTATATTCACCATGACTAATATAATTATTAATATTTTTGCTTAGTTTTTTACAATTTGGTTTTCCAAACAAATGAATTCGTATATTACTATTCATTTTTATCAATTCTTCTAATATTCTGCTTCCCTTATGAATTGCCATAGCTCCAACAAATGCAATGTCAAATGTATTTTTAATCTGTTTTGTTTCTCTTACTTGTATAACTTTTACTCCATGTTCAACTACTTCAATATTAAGATCTGGATAAATATCTTTAAAAATTGATTTAGTATTTTCAGAAGGAACTATTATTTTATCAAACTTATTTAAAGTAGTATGTGCTGTTTTTTGCCAATTTTCTAATACATCACTGTTAACTCCATATCTAGAATGTAAACACTTTTTACAGTCCTTTCTATCATCTTTTTCACAATACTTATCAATATATACCATATTTATTGATGGACATTTCATATATAAATCATGTAATGTAATTATTGAATAAACATTTCTTTCTTTTGCTACATCTATAGCATCAAAAGTTTGAAAAAGAAAATGATGTACATGTAAAATATCAAACTTAAATGTATCAAAAAGTACTTCCAGAATTTCTTTATACTTATTATTAGTATATTTTATTTGTCCATAAGAAAATAAATCTGTTTTAAAACTTGCTATTTCTTTTGATATTTCATTAGTATATAAATATAGTTTTATTGTCTCTAAATCATTTTTATCTGGAGCCAAAACAAAACTCGCAATATTATTTTCATTATTAGAATCAATTAAATCTTTTATATGTAGAGAAGTGCCACCTGTCATTTCCATGTTTTCTTCCCATTCATTTACTACATATAATATTCTTTTTTTACCGTGAATCCATATATTTATTTGAACATTTTCATGTATATCTCTTAATGGATTTTTAGCCAAAAATGCATCTGTTTTTTCAACATAAATTGGATGTTTTTTCCTTAACAAGTTCATATGTTCTTCGATTAAAGCTGCTCTAGAAGCTGTCATGTTTTCTTTTTTAAAGCTTTGAGTTCCTTTATGATAAATAAAAGTATTATCACATAAAACATTTGTATAACCATGATCTAAAGCTCTATAACAGAAATCATTTTCTTCGCCATATCCTTTTCCAAACGTATCTATATCAAATAAGCCTAATTCATCAATTACTGTTCTTTTTATAAACATGCAATATCCATTTCCTGTAGTAAGCTCTGGATATCTTGATTTTGAAATTCTTTCTATCATCTCAGCATATTCATCTAAACTCATGTTTTTTGGCAATTCATTATCTACTCCAAAATTTGGAACTGAAGCAATTGTTGCATTATTGGCTAATGGTGTAACAGTTGCAATATATGGATTAGAATATGCACACTTTAAAATCTTTTCTACCCAATTCTTTGTAACTTCTGTATCAGAATTTAAAAGAATTACATCTTCTTTGGAATATTCCATCCCTTTATTTACTGTTCCTACAAATCCCAAATTTTGTTCATTGTCTAATACTGTTATTTGTAAATCTTTGTTTTCATCTCTATATTTACACATCATAGGATATACATTCTTATCAGGACTTTTATCATTAATTAATATCAATTCATGAACTTTAAGATCTGTATTTCTTATAACACTTTTTATACATTCTTCTGTATATTCTATTGCATTATAAACTGGTACTATAATATCTACTTTTTTCATATTTTCCCCTTCTATTAACTAACACTTTTGATTTTTTCAAATATTATTTTTAACTTAACATTAGTATATATTAAATATAATATGAATTGCAAAGCCATAGTAGCTAGATATGCCCATACTGCCCCATCAAGATTCCAATTTTTAGTAAACACGTTTGATACTATTAACGTAAAAATTGAAATAATTATATAAATTATAAACTGTGAAAAAGTTTCTCTAACAGTTGTTAATACCGAAGAATGAATAATTCCTATTGTATACAAAGTTGATGCAATAATAATTGTTAAAAGTTCAATTTTATACTTAGTCAAATCTAAGCCGTAAAGCAGTCCTAGTACTTGAGTACCAATTGCATAAGCAACAACTGCTGCTATTATTCCAAACAATAAAAGTGCACAAATCAACTTATGCATAATTATTTTCACTTCTTTTAATTTCCCTTGCTCATAATTTTTTAAGATTTGATTCAAAAATGGATGAATCAAAAACTGAGCAACTAAACTAACAACTGTTGCAGGCATAACAATAATTCCAAAAATTGTTTGAATATTGTTTGGTAAATAATTATCTATAGCATATTTTGGAGCATTAATAATATATATGCCCAAAAAAGCAATTGCAAATGTTGTAAAGCCACGTTTAAAAATAATAAATACATTTTTCCAATTAACTTTTTCCTTAAATAGCAAAAAGTCATTGGTTTTTCTAAAATCATATAATAACAAATAAATCATCCAAACAGCAATAATTGAAACTATTGAGATAACTATGTTTTTGGTAAAACAATCAACTATTATAAAAAGTATTATTGATGATAAAGATTTAACAAATAAAGACTTTCCAACTAAATCTAATTTATTTTCTTTTTGCAATATTCCATAAAGGACATCACTAAATGCCTCTATTGATTTAAATAATGTAAGCAAGAAAAATACTAATATTTTATATTTATCATATCCTCTGATTACTCCAAAAATTAATACAACAACACTCATTAAAATTACAGTTATTATTCTATTTATAACGTATTCTTTATTAGTTATATTTTTATCAGGCTCTGTAACCTGATATATTCTTCCAGCATATATGCCCAATACATATATTATACAAGCAGTAGAATAAGCAATTGTAAAAATTCCAGCTTTATCTAAACCATTTATTCTTGTGACAGTAATCATAAAAAATAATGAATTAAACGCATTTAAACCTGTTCCTAAAACATTCCATATAAAATTTTTTCTAAATTGTTTTGTATCTTCCATTATAATTTCCTTTTTAAAAACTTACATCTTACATTTTATTTGTTTTTACAGCATTTTTATAATATTTCATTATAAATTCAGCAATTTTTTCAGGCCAATACCTTTTTAACATTAATAAATCCTCTTCTAATCTTACATTATTTTGAATCAAATTAGAAGTTTCAGATTCTTCATGAATTCTGTGTTGCATTAACTCTTTATGAATGTAAATAAATTTTCCTTCCATACTAGCCATTTTATCCCATGTATCCCAATCTAAATCACATTTAAGATTAGTTATATAAGGTTTATCACCCACTATCTTCTTATTAAGAGTTACACTTGGGCAACATATAGGACACCCTAAAGACAATACTCTTCTTTTCCAAAATTTTGATTTTCCACCAAATCTTAATGGAAATAATAAAAACTTTTTAATCTTTAAATTGCTAGTAAGAGGAATCTCTTTTCCATTTTTTAATTCTCTATAATCAGAAAAAGCAATCACAAAATTTCTATTTTTTTCTATTTGATTAAGTATTTCTTCTAAATATGTATTTTTATATACGTCATCTTGATGAGCAACTGTAACATAATCAGTTTTTACATTGCTTACAGCAAAATTCCAATCTTGTCCAATACCTTTTTCCCCATTATTTATATATAATGGAATTCCGTATTTTTGAGCTAAACTATTTATATGTTCATTTGGTGTAGATGTAGACATTATTATATTGCTTGGTACTGTCTGATTTTTTAAGGATTTTATACATTCTTCCAAATACTCTGATTCTTTGTATGCACAGATTGCAAAAGTGTGGTTCTTAAATTCTCCCATTTTATTTTCCCTTCTTTTCTAACTCATCTATTCTTTTCTTCATAATTGATAATTCTTGAGTAAGTGTAGTATTTTTGTTTTGCTCTTTAGTCAATTGTTTTGTAATGTCATAAACAATATACATTATTACTAAAATTGCAAAACTGAAAATCATATTTATTGGTAATTCAAAACCAATTAAATGAGAAAAATCTTCTACAAAGTGAGGTATTATTAAAGCAATAATCATGCATATTCCTATAAATAACCAAAGTATTAAATAATTAATTCTCATACTTTTATTTTTTACAGATTTTATAATAAAAAACCAGTAAATAAATAAAATAATTATCAATACAATTTTTAATGATATAGACATCGTTATTTTCTCCATTTCTTTTTAAAACTTATACTATCAACAATAATTGATAAAACAACTTTTATCATATAATCTGCTGTCTTCCAAAACCTTATTGAAGACACCCCACCGTTTTCTTTCATTCATATTCACTGACACTTCTTTAACGTTATATCCATTTACCAAAAGAGATACTGTTGATTCAGGTTCAGGATATTCTTTAGGATAATTTTCAGAAAACAGTTCGATAATTTTTTTATTTACTGCTCTAAAGCCAGACGTAGGATCTGTTATTTTTTTGGTGCAACAAATTTTAATGAAAAATGAAATAATATTTGCCCCAAGTCTTCTCATAAATGTAGACTGAAATTTACTTTTTTCATCTTTAATATATCTTGAGCCAATTACCATATCAGCTTCTTTTTTTAATATAGGTTCACAAATTTTTTTTACATAATTGATATCATGTTGACCATCACCATCAAACTGTATTGCTATATCATAATTATTTTCAAAAGCATATTTATAGCCAGTTTGAACAGCCCCACCAATTCCTAAATTTCTAATTAAATCAATACAATTTAAATTATTATCTTGAAGAATTTTTAAAGTATTATCTTTTGAACCATCGTTTATTACAACATAATCTAATTTTTGATTTGTTTTTTTATTATATTCTTTAATGATATTGCAAACAGTTAAAATGTTATCTTCTTCATTGTAAGCTGGTATAATTAAAAGAATTTTCATCTGTTTTTTCCCTTCTTACTTAATATTCTAATTCATAAATATATAAACCATATTCACTATATACTTCTTGAAAATTTATTTCACTTGTATCAAATTCTTCTAATTGTCTAGTGCTAGCAACATAATGAACTCCTAAATCTTTAAGCTTTTCTGTTGTTAAATATAATTTAATACTATCTTCAAATAGTAATTCTACTTTATTTTCTGTGCTAATTTCTATGTTCAAATGTGCATATCGATTATAAATTTTTCTTACTTCTTCTTCTTTACTTTTTTCTCCTAATACAGTTTCAAACAAATCGAAATTTGGATAAACATTTGTAGAATTAATAACCCTAGCTCCGTTTGCCAAAAAATAATTTGGAACAAAGAAGGCTGTATTATCTACTAACCACAAATTTTTATCTTCATCTTCATTAGACAGTTTTTGAATTTGTTGTGAAATTGGTTTACTTGTAATTACACTAATTCCTTTTTGAATAGGATTAACTGTTGCTCCAGTTATAATTCCTATAATGATCAATAGTATTATTAAATTTTTCTTATTTTCTTCTAAATTAATATTCCATATTTGATAAATTGCAAATAAACTAATCAAACCACAAATATAAATTCTTATTCCCGTCATTGCCATATCATTATCATATTTTAATGCATAATACATAACAAAAATACTTAATATTGCAGTTAAACATATCTTTATTTTTTTATTTTTAACTATTACATCTTCTTGATTTAAATTTCCTAATAAATAAATTAAAATCAATAACTGTGAAAATCCTAAAGGTACTGAAGACCTTGTTGGTGGCACCATATATAAAAAAGTTAACTTTGCAAACAATTGACTATTTTCTCTAAATGTCCATAGCATTAATAATAAAGATATTGATATCATTGGGATTAAAAAATCTATTTTTTGAAGATCTTTTTTCTTATAATTTCTAATTATATAAAGTAACGCAATAAGAATTGGCATTGGAAAGAAAGAAATCATTCCAGAAGCTTCGCATGGATTTCCTATTTCTATATAAGGGAACAATAAAGAATACACATAGGAAAATACAGCTTTTCCTCCACCTCCACCTAGTTCAAATCTTTCTCCAGGATAGTCTGTATTCATCATAATAGAGAACCCTTCTATAGAATGATTGTAAAATCTAAATAGCACTAATCCCATTGAAATCAAAGTTATAAAAAATATAACAATATCTCTCAAATTAATCTTGTATTCTTTTTTATTCTTTAAAAATATCCAAATAGCTAAAGCAAAATATACATATCCATAAGATACTAGCCAAGCTGGATATAAGATAAAAATATAAGAAATACCAGAAATAAATAATCCAAATGCACATAAAATTTTGATTTTTAATTTTTTTGTAAGCAAAAACTTATCCCAAAGTAAAATAGCAAACATTCCCCACATCAAAATATCAACACTAGTTGTGAACCACCATTGTGTAGCTGCAGAAAATACAATAGCTATCATTCCAGCCAAAGAGGCTAATTTTTTCTTATTTGTTAGTAACATGCAAAACTCAAATGCAACTAATACTAAAAACGTTAATTTTCCATACCACAAAAAAGATAATCCTCTTGAAGCTCCAAAGACAAGGTATCCTATATTAAAAATTCTTCCTAAAATAGAAATATCCATTATCGGAGGACTAGAAATAATAAACATATCTGTTAATGTTCCTCTTAATCGATTATTATAGTATGCAAAAGCATTTGGAGAGAAACATTGTGACAAATGAATTGGACTATTGACACTCCATTCATCAGAACGAATACTTCTAAACCTTCCTAAAACTGGTGTAAAATATCTTTCTTGATATTCGCCTTGAATAACAACAGAATATGTGCCAATAGAAGAACCTGAATATTGAAACAATAATACAAATACCATAAATGCAAGCGCAATCCAGTATCTTTTTTGATAAATAAAATCATATAACTCATTTAATTTATAAATAAAATGTAAACAAATAAATTCTAAAACGCCAGAAAAAATGATAATTCTATCATAAATAACAACTGGTCTAGATAATACAAATATTGAAGAAACTAAAAGTGAAAATATAATTGATAATATTAATTTTTGAACAGTATAATTACCCTTTTTAAAAAATCCTTTTATTTTTTCCATTAATTTCAATTTCTCCTTTATTATCTATAAATTAATCGTTAATCCCGTTTCATTTTTGCTTAAGTTTGGACTAAAATAAATATCGCCCTTATCATAAAATTTTTTCCATTTGTTAATTAATGCATTTTCATCATCTTGATTTTTTTCTGAATCCATTAGTTCTTTAACTTTAAATGATATAATTGGATTTTGTACAACTTGTAATCCTATATTTAATACATTAATTGAAAAATCTAAACTTTTACATATACCAGAAAACTCTTTTGAAAAGCCTCCAACTTTATTAAATACTTCTTTATCTATCATAGCATATCTATAATAAACAGCACTTACATTGTGAATGATTAATAATCTTTGCATATAAGTTCCAATATTTTTTAATGCTCCTTTATACAAGAAATCACCAGCTCCATTCATTCCAAGTATAATTCCAGCATGTAATACTATATCTTTTTCATCATATATTTTTGTTCCAACAATTCCTACATTTTCATCTTGAGCGATTCCAACTAAATCTTCAATAAATGTAGGCTTATCTATATTGATTAAACTATCATCAACAATTATAAAGTATTTTCCATTAGAGTTTTTAATTGCCTCTTCTATATTTTCATCTTTTACCAATATTATTTCATAATTATTATAGGTAGAATTTTTTAATAATTCAATTATTCCTTCTGGATTATTACTATCTATAATTATACTTACTTTGGGATTTTGTTTAACCAAATATCTTATTTCATAACTACCAGGTGTAAAACCATCTGATACTTCTACATCAGTATTTAAATATCTTTTTATATGACTTTTAATAACATTTTTACCTACTTCAAATGCATATGGTTTTGAATCAGCATTTTGAGCAGTTGAATTTCTATGAGCTCTCCAATGATATAAAACCTTTGGAATATGAACAATATTTTTTGTTAATTCAGAAGCTCTAGCTACAATATCAAAATCTTGGCTTCCATCAAATTCGCTATTAAAACCACCTAAGTTGTCCATTAGTTCTTTCTTAAAAACACTAAAATGGCAAATATAATTTGCACTATTTAATGTATATGGAGAAAAATCTGGTTTAAAGAAAACTCCATATCTTGGTCCTTTAGATGTTTCCAATTTATCTTCATCAGAATATAAAAATTCAACATCTGGATTTTCATTTATTGCTTTTACAATTTCATATAAAGAAAAAACAGGTAACAAATCATCATGATCCAAAAGTCCTATAAAATCCCCTGTTGCCAAAGATAATGCTTCATTTGTATTTCCAGAAATTCCCTTGTTTTCTCCAATAATTTTATACTTAATTCTAGAATCACTTAAATAATCTGTAACAAATTCTAATGGCTTTGGACTCCCATCTGCCAAACAAAGCTCCCAATTAGAATATGTTTGATTTTTCAAGCTATTGACTAATTCATTAAAAAAGTTTTTTGGAGTGTTATATACAGGAACTAAAATACTAATTTTAGGGCAAATATTAAATTTAGTATTTTTTTGTTTTTCTAATTCTTCTATATTTGGCTCGTTTATCTTTATCCACTTAAAATATCTTCTTTCCTCATCAGAAAACTTAACTATTTTATTAAAGATTTTTTTCATTATAATTCTTCTCTTAGAATTGGGTGGTAATAATCTTTCGAATTTCATTTATTTCCTCCTAAAAAACAATCTTTGATTCTTTTCTAATATATTAATGTATTCTTGTTTTTTTCTGTTCTCTTCTTCAAGAGCTTTAATGTATTCATCTTGTTTTCTATTATTCTCTTTATAATCATTAATTAGTTTAAGCTCATTAACATCAATCAACCAATTAAGTGATTCAATATTTTTTTGAATCATTTGGCTATCAATTACTTTATTTTGAAAATCTTTTTCAAGTTTTTCAAATTCTTCTTGATATTTAGATAAATCGAAAACATTAGTCATTTTATCATAAGGCATAATATCATTTATTTCTCTATTATAAGCATAAAGATTTTTTATTGCTCTATATAAAATAAACTCAACTGGAATATTTTCTAAAAACCATTCTTGATCAAAAAAGACAAATTTATCATCTTTAAAAAATGAATTTTCAAATACAAGATCAATATATCCATATTTTGTAATATGTAATCCATTATCCTCTGTTGAAGGTAACTTCTCACTTATATAACTATACCATAATTTTATTTCATTAATTGCTTTATCAATATCATTTTGTAATAATGATTTTGCAATAGTTTTATCATAAGTATCGCAATTAACAAATTGACTAACTATTATATTTTTTTGTTTTTGTTCTAATAAATCAAACCCAAAATTTCTTAAACTATTTGTATTGTCATATATCGCATCTATATGAACGTTTGCTTCTTTACAAGCTGGGATTTTTTCTACTCTATCATCAAATATTTTAGTTATTAATCTAAACTCTGGTTTCCTTGAATTATTGTAACTAATACATCTTGGCTGATTTGTAGATACATTTCCTATTTCTACAATATATGAATTAGCAAAATCTGCAAATCTATTATCTTTTGTTAATTGTTTCAATGCATTTAACTCATCAAATACAACTGTACTACCTGCCAAATATGAAACATTGTACATGAGTTTTGTAGTATTTTCATGAGGTAAATAATTATCAGAAAAAATAACATTTGGTTTAGTATAATTTGGAAGTGCATAATAAAATTTATATTTTAGAGAAAAGCTTTTTAATTTATTTTCTATTTGATTTTTTGAAAAAGTTTTTCCATCATCTTTAGTAATTGTATCATAAACATTTCCAAATGCAGGTTTACTTCCAGCAAAATTGGCTATTGAAAACTTATTATCTACCATTAAAATTGCTACAGCATCCTCATTTAATAGCTTTAAAACTTCTTCTATTTGATTTAAATCATAGAATATTACATAATCGTATTTCTTATTGACTTTTTGAAAGTTAAAATCATCTTCTATATATAGAATACTTGAATTACTTTTAAAGTTATACCAATTTAAAATATCATTATTCATACTTTTCCCCTTTATTAATTAATAAAAATTAATTATTTAAAATCTTATTAACTTTAATATCTGAATCAAATCTTACTATTCCTACCATATCTTTATGAGTTATTATTTCAATCAATAATGCATCATATTTTCTATTTAATACTTCTAATTCACCAGATTCATTATATTTTGTACAGCTAAATGATAATGTATATTTTCCTGGAGCAATTGGAACTCTTCCTTTAAACTCAACAACAGCCATATCTCCTTTATTATACGTACCTGTAAGTACCCTTTCAATATTAGAATTAGTACCTAAAATATCTTTTCCTGAAAAATCTTTTACTGTCAAAGTGAATATTGGCTCATTTACCTTTGCATTAAATTTAACTTTTGACTTGAATGTTACCAATTCTCCATTATCAAAAATACTAACTGGGTTTTGTTCTTCATCAAAAACTCCGTAATCAATTACTTCAGCTTTTTTATTTCCATATTCTATTAAATTTGGATTTTGATTAAATTTATCTTTCCATACTTCTGAATGGATTTCTGTCTTTTCTTCTTCAACATTCTCAGAGCTTTTAATATTCTCATTTGGATTAATACCTACAATTATTTTTTTATATCTATTTACACCATCTTTAACAGATCCATCAAATGTTTTCTTACCATTTTCAAGGATTATTGCTCTATTACAATTAGTTAATACATCATTAATACTATGTGTAACAAAAAGCAATGTCTTTTCTTTTTTCTTGAAGTCCTCAAACTTTTTAAAGCATTTTAATTGAAACGCCATGTCTCCTACAGATAAAACTTCATCAACAATTAAAATATCCGGATCTACATTAATAGCACAAGCAAATGCTAAACGTGCAAACATACCAGAAGAATAAGATTTAACTGGTTGATATATATGTTCACCTATATCTGCAAAATCTATTATTTCTTGTTTTTTTGCTTCAATTTCACTTTTTGTTAATCCCATTACTTGTCCATGTTGATAAATATTTTCAATTCCGTGTTAATTCCATGTTAAAAGCAGTTCCAAGTTCTAAAAGTGAACTTATTTTTCCATTAACTTTAATAGTTCCTTCAGAAGGTGTAACGACTCCAGTAATCATTTTTAAAAGTGTTGACTTTCCTGCACCATTTTTTCCAAGAATACCTACTGACTCACCTTTTTTTATTGTAAGATTTAAATCTTGTATAGCATTAAAATCAGAATGTCTTTTTATTTTAGGTATTATTGTTTCGATAAGTCTATCTCTTTTTCTATTAAACATTTTATAATTTTTACAAAGTCCAGTAATTTCTACTGCTATATCATCATTAATAATATTTTCTTCTTTACTCACGAAATACTTTTCCCCCATATTATCTAATTTTTTATTGTTATTATTATCAAATATCTAACTTTTTGTCTTTAGCTTCTAGATTACAATACATCTGCAAAATCTTTTTTACTCTTCTTAAAAATATAATTTCCCCATATAAATATTAATATTGTAACAACCCAGAAAATAATTGTGAATAATCCATTATTTTCAGTAACAATATTTCCATTCATAAAACTATTTCTAAAGCTCGTTACTAAGTATGTAAATGGCATACATTTAATTACTGTTGAAATTGTAGCATGATTTGCTAAAAGTGTAATATCCCAAACAATTGGTGTTGCCCAGAAAAACAATTGCATCATTATTGTAAGCAAATTTGAAAAGTCCGGTACTACAGTACATACTGCAGAAGTAAACCTTGTGAAGGCTACTAAAAAGCAATATGCTGCAAATATTGAGTACAATAACATTAATACATTGCAACTGAATCCAACTATTAAACAAACACTAGTTGCTACTAAAAATAAGAAAACAGCAACAAATGAATTTGCAAATAAAGATATAAGTGGTATTACATCAACAGGAAAAACAACCTTTTTAACTAAATAACTATAATTTCTTATTGATCCGCTTGCTCCTATTATTCCATCATTTATGCACATCCACATTGCCATTCCTGGTAAAAACCATACAACATAAGGTGATCCATCTGGAGCAGATTGTCTAAAAATGAATTGAAAAACCACAACATACATCATCATAAAGATAAATGGTTGTAAAAACCCCCAAATACTACCTAAACTAGTATTTGCAAACCTATTTCTAAAATCATTTTTGCCGAAGTCCCAGAATTAATTTTTTATTTTTCCAAACTGTTTTTAAAAAATCCATATTATTATCTCTTCCTCCTAAGTTTTAATATAAAACGCCTAATATGAAATAAACCTTTAGCTATTATTGGAATATTCATAATTAAAAAATTTTCAATATAATACATTAGTCTTTCATTTTTATATAATTCATGAAAAACATTCCACCCCTTAAAGTTGAAATATTTTTTTTCTTTTAAACCGTTGAAATACTCATACGCTTTCTGATTCAATGCCTGCATATTTTTTGGAAATCTATCGTTATTTTGAACATAAGTTCCAAAAACGCCTAGTTTTACTTCTATAAACCAATCTCTAACTTGTTCAAATTTAGAAAAGCCATGTGATATTTTATTGGTTCCTACTTGATTATTTCCATGTTGTCTATATTTAATATATTTTTCAGGCATATAAGCTATTTTTCCATATAATGAAGCTATCACTGCCATCCAATAATCATGTATTACAAATTTTGATGTTTTAGGTAATGGTAAAAACTTTTCTATTAGAGTACTTTTTGAACAAATTGTACATCCTGTAACACAGTTATATAGATAATTTAGTTTGTTTGTATTTAAACAATTATTTATTTTTCTATTTAATAGCATATATTCATTAAAAGATGGGTAAATTGTATTTAAATCTTTGTCGACAACCTCTAAATCTCCAAAAACAAAATCTGCATTTTCTTTTTTTAAACATTCATAAGATTTTTCAACTTTTTCTTTAAGCCAAAAATCATCTTGATCAGCAAGCATAAATACATTAGAATTTACTTTTCCTAATAGAAATTCAATATTTTTTACTACACCTAAATTTTCTTCTTGAAAAAAAACTTCTATTCTACTGTCTTTTTGTTGATATTCTCTTAATATATCTGGAGTTGTATCTTTAGAGCAATCATCTGATATTATCAATTTAATATTTTTATAAGATTGATTAACAATACTATCTAATTGTTCTCTTAAATACTTTTCGCCATTATATGTTGGCAACAAAATTTCAATTATTTCTTCCATTAAAACTCCTATTAATACTTTTTCATTTTTCTCTTTTATATTCAATGTTCAATATTCCTAAAATGAAACTTGCGAAAGATATTTGAACACCTATAATTATAAAGTATACAGCTGGTATTGTAATTGGCATAACCTTTACTGGATCTAAGTTTCCCCAATCTCTCATCTGCCAAATAATCATTGCATATATTGTAAGTCCAAATCCAAGAATAGTAAAGAAAATTCCAATTATTAGCCATTTTTCTACAGTCATCCTATTTAAAAATTTACTCATTCTATCATTTTTGGGATTCATACCACTATTTATTGCATAAATTTTGGCAAACATTGCAAATATAATCATCTGTAATCCAACAACAACCATAGCTCCTAAATATAGTCTTGAATGAACTCCTAAAACTATACTTCCTAACTGAATATTTTTAAATATAAAAATAATAGAACCTATTAAGCCAATTATCATTAATATAAATCCAGGAATTAAAAATAGCCATTTAGGACTATACATAAACAAAAACTTTAAATGTCTCCATCCATCATAAAAACTATTTAAATGCGGTGGTCTAGTTCTACCATCTTTTTTCAAAGTTGTAGGTATTTCAGTGATTTTTAATCCATTCAAGTTAGCTTGAACAATCATTTCAGATGCATATTCCATTCCTGTACATTTTAAGTCCAAATCTATAATCGAATTTCGATTATATCCCCTCATACCGCAGTTAAAATCACCTATTTTTAGTTTATAAAATAGTCTTCCCAAAAACGATATAATAGGAGTACCTATATACCTGTGAGACCATGGCATTGCTCCTTTTTCTATCCCACCTTTATATCGATTTCCCATTACTAAATCATAGCCATCTCTAAGTTTTTCCAAAAAAGGTAAAATATTAGAAAAATCATATGAATCATCACAATCACCTATAACACAATATTTTCCTAAAGCTTGCTTAGTTCCCTCTGTTATTGCATTACCATAGCCTTTTTCTGGGACATCTATCACCCTGGCACCACATTTTAAAGCTAATTGTTTAGATTTATCTGTACTACCATTATCAGCAATTAGTACTTCTCCTCTAATATTATTTTCTTTCAATGCTTTTTGAGCTTTTTTTATGCATATTTCAATTGTCTCTTCTTCATTTAAACATGGCATAAGAATTGTCAGCTCAACTTCATTGTTTTTTTGCATACTTTTTCCTTTCTTTTTGTAGCTCTCCACTCTTTTGTTGCTTATTTTTTCTTTTATTGAAATAAATTTTTGCAATAACTGGGAAATGTAATAATAACAAATAATTAATTTTATCATTAGTTTCTTCACATTTAAAAAGTTTAAAAAACAATTTAATATCTTTAAATGAACATTTTGTTATTATTCTTATTTTATTAAAATATTCATAAGAATCTCTATTTAGTTGTCTAACACTTGCATCACTAAAGTATTTGACATTATCACTAAATACTTTAAAATGATCTATAAAATAATTGATAAAACTATTTCTCATTTCTTCAAAAGAATTCGGATAGCTTAATATTTGCTTGATATTAATTATATCTTCTTTGTGCTGTCTTGTTCTTACTGTAGCCTCGTCAAGATATCCTATTCTTCCATTTTGACTTACTATCAATGGAATCCAATAATCATACATAATTGAAGAGTTTTTCTTAGGAAAAGGTATAAATTCATTTATCCATTTTGATTTTATTAGCATAGTAGAACTAGAAATATAATTATTTAAATATAAACTTTGAAAACCGTTATATTTTTTTATTTTATTTTCAAATTCATAATACTTCCAATATGAAGCAGCAATCCTTCTATGCCTAGCATTTTCAATTTCTAAATCAGTATAAACCAAATCTAACCCTTGGTCTTCCATTTTCTTAATTGATTTTTCTATTTTATCTATATGCCAAATATCGTCTTGATTAGAAATCATAAACAATTCTGATCTAACCTTTGATATTAAAAATTCAAAATTTGATGTAGCTCCAATTCTTTTTTCTTGCCTATATACTTCAATTCTTGAATCTTTATTTTCATATTCTTCCAAGATTTTTAAAGTACTATCAGTAGAGGCATCATCAGAAATAATTAATCTAAAATTTGTAAATGTCTGATTTAATATCGATTCAATTTGTTTTGCAACATAAAGTCTTCCATTATGAGTAGACATCAGTATATTAACTCTTTCCATCTTTCTCCATCCAAATAAACTATTCTCTTAGTATTATTATTTTTCAAAATCTTTTTCTGTCTCTTTTATAAAATAAAGCGGTCTATTTTTTACTTCTAAATACGTTTTTGATAAATATTGCCCGATTACTCCTAAAGAAAGTAATTGAATTCCTCCCATAAACACCATAATACAAACCATTGAAGGCCATCCAGATGTAGGATCACCAAACACTATAGTTTTTATTACTATTACAAGTATAAAAAGAACTGAAATTATACAGAAAAACAAACCTAAAAATGAGCTTATTGCTAGTGGCGCAGTCGAAAAAGCAGTAATTCCCTCTAAAGCATATTTAAATAGCTTCCAAAAACTCCACTTTGTTTCTCCGAGCGACTCTTTCTATATTTTCATATTCTATCCATTTTGTATTAAACCCAACAAATGAAAATAAGCCTTTTGAAAATCTGTTATATTCCTTCATAGAAATAATTGCATCTTTAACTTTTCTTGTAACTAATACATAATCTCTTGCGCCATCTACCATTTCAAAATCTGTTATTTTATCTATTAATTTATAAAACATTCTTGAAAAGAAGCTTCTTAATTTTGGTTCACCTTTTCTTGAAACTCTTCTTGTTGCAACAGAATCATAACCTTCATTTTTAATTGCATCAAACATCTGCCTTAATAATTTTGGAGGATCTTGTAAGTCTGCATCCATTAAAGTAATGTAATCCCCTTCTGCAGCTCTTAAACCGAGCAAGCATTGCAGATTCTTTTCCAAAATTTCTAGAAAATGAAATATATCTAACTTTTTTGTCTTGTAATCTAATATTTTTTATTACTTGTAAAGTATTATCTTTAGATCCATCATTTACAAAAATATATTCAAAGTCTACATCTACATCATTAAAATCTGTGTTTATTACTCTCTCCATCTCTTCATAGAATAATGGAACTGTTTTTTCTTCATTAAAACAAGATACAATAACAGAAATTTTATCCATAACTTTCTCCAATTAACTATTTTTCTAAGTACTCTGGATGTGCTAAATACCAGTCAATTGTTTTTACTATTCCATCTGCAAATTTTGTTTTTGGCTCCCATCCAAATTCGTTCTTTAATTTTGTTGGGTCTATTGCATATCTATAATCATGACCCTTTCTATCTGTAACATATTCTATTAAGTCTTCAGATTTTCCTAGTCTTTCAAGAATTAGTTTAACTATCTCTATATTTCTTTTTTCATTATGACCACCAATATTATATCTTTCACCTTTTTTTCCGTTATGTAATACAATATCTATTGCTTCGCAGTGATCTTCAACATATAGCCAATCTCTAATATTTAAACCTTGGCCATATACTGGAAGCTTTTCGTTTTTTAATGCTTTTGAAATCATATGTGGTATTAATTTTTCATGATGTTGATATGGTCCATAATTGTTTGAACAATTTGTAACAGATACATTCATTTTAAATGTTTCACTATAAGCTAAAGCTATTAAATCTGAACCTGCTTTTGAAGCAGAATATGGACTATTAGGTTTAATTGGTGAGTTTTCAGTAAAATAACCTGTTTCGCCAAGAGTTCCATATACTTCATCTGTTGAAACATGGATAAATTTATTCTCGCTTCCTTCTCCCCATATTTGTTTTGCAGCTTCTAACAAAGTATGAGTACCTATTACATTTGTTGAAGTGAATATAAATGGATCTTTAATACTATTGTCAACATGTGATTCAGCAGCAAAATGAACAACACTATCAATATCATATTTTTTAAATGTTTCTTTAACAAATTCAAAATCACATATATCTCCTTTTACAAATGTAATTTTATCTTTTATTTTATCTAAATTGTGTAAATTACCTGCGTATGTTAATTTATCATAAACTATTATGTTATATTTCCCTTCGTATTTTTTTACCATTAATTCAGCAAAATTTGCTCCTATAAATCCTGCTGCACCTGTTACTAAAATATTTTTCATAACAAAAATCCTCCTTATATTATTTATTACACACTTTTCTATCTATATAGTTTTCAGTAATTTTTAAAATTTCGTCTAATTTTTCTTTAGTATATTCATCTTGAGCATTAAGTTTTTGAATGAATTTTTTTATATATTCTTCATTTTTTATAATATTCAAACTTTCATTAAAACTAATTACAAAAACATGTGCAATAATTGCAACCATTAAATCCATGTCATTTTGTGCTTCTGAATATAATAAACTTTTTTCTTTTTTGAATTTTTCAAAATACTCTGGAGATATTTTTTCAACAGAAATATTTTTGCTACCATAATGACCAAAATCTTCTGGTCTTCCTCCGTCATAAATAAAACTTCTAAAAATATCTATATTATCAGCATCTCTAATTATTTCTGTAAATAATAACTCTTTTTCAGATAAACCTTTTTCTATTTCAAATTTATTATGATTAAGAATTGCTTTGAAAATTACACTATCGTATCTATTATCTTCAATAAAATTTCTTATTTCATTATCTGCAAATAATACCTCTACACTTTTTTGACCATGATCTACACTCAATTTATCAGAGAAAGTATTATATAACACCCATTGTTCCAATCTTCCTATATCATGTAATAAACCAATTAATTCTGCTATTTTTACTTCCTCTTCGGGTAAATTCATAGACTCAGCAATAATCTTAGAAGTTTCTGCTACATGCTCCATATGAACTATTTTTAATCTAATTCTAGGATGACTTGAATCATATTTTGATACATATTCTTTAAAATATTTTTTTGCTTTAACTATATCAATCATAATTAAACCCTTACTTTAAATTCATAAATAAATCTGTTTCTTTTAATTCTTTTAAACTTGGCCATTTTGTATCTTTTTCAGATGTTATATATTCTTCTGGTTTCATTCCTGGAACTTCAGGCCAAACAATTGCGACATCTGGATCATCCCATTTTAATCCACCTTCTGCATCATGGTTATAAACATCATCACATTTATAACAAAATTCAGCTTCTTCAGACAAAACTAAAAATCCATGAGCAAATCCTTTTGGAATCATAAACATCTTTTTATTTTCCTCTGAAATAATCACTCCTGTCCACTTTCCATAAGTTTTAGATCCAGGCCTTAAATCAACTGCAACATCAAAAACTTCTCCTTTAATACATCTAACAAGTTTACTTTGAGTATTTTCTTTTTGAAAATGAAGTCCGCGAAGTACTCCTTTTTTAGATTTTGATTGATTATCTTGTACAAATTCATTTGTTATTCCAATTTCTTCAAAATCAGGCTTAGAATATGTTTCCATAAAATAACCTCTATTATCACCAAACACAGTAGGCTCTATAATACAAACCCCTTCAATTTCTGTATCTATTCTTTTAAACTTACCCATTTTTAATATCCTTTCTTTGAAATTGTTATTTCCCTAATTTTACAACATTATTTATATCATAAAACATTAATATTTTCAACATAAATTTCCAATTTTATCTTCAATTATTAAAGCACTAAATCCATTAAAAAAGGACGAATTAAATCGTCCTTTTGGTTATAAAAATTTATATACTTTTGCTTTCTATTTAAATAACTCGCTATCAAATATTTTATTGTATAAACTATTATCTTCTTCAGCTATATTCTTTAAGTATTTTCCATACTCTGTTTTTTTGTATTTTTTAGCATGTTCTAATATTTGTTCTTTTGTTATCCATCCATTTCTGTATGCATATTCCTCCAAGCATGCTATTTGAACTCCTTGTCGAAGTTCTATAGCTTTTACATAATCTGATGCATCACTTAATCTATCTGGAGTTCCTGTATCAAACCAAGCATAACCACTTCCTAAAGGAATAACTTTTAATTTTCCTCTTTCCATATAAACTCTATTAACATCTGTTATTTCAAGTTCTCCTCTAGCTGATGGTTCAATGGTATGAGCAATTTCAACTACATCATTATCATAGAAGTAAATGCCTGGAACCGCTAAATTTGATTTTGGATGTTCTGGTTTTTCTTCAATTGATATAGCAGTACCATTTTCATTAATCTCAACAACACCATATGAAGTTGGATCTGCTACTTGATATCCAAAAATAACTCCACCTTCTTTAAGGTTACTAGCTGCTTTTAGTACTCTTTCTATTCTAGATCCATAAATCATATTATCTCCAAGAATTAAAGCAACCTTATCGTTTCCTATAAAATCTTTTCCAACTCTAAATGCATCTGCTAATCCAACTGGCTTTTCTTGAACTTTATATTCTAATTTCATTCCCAAATCAGATCCATCTCCAAGCAAGCTTTCAAATGCTGGTAAATGAACTGGTGTAGAAATGATTAATACCTCTCTAATTCCAGCCATCATTAATGTAGATAATGGATAGTAAATCATTGGTTTATCATATACCGGCAACATTTGTTTTGAAACAGCAAGTGTAATTGGATAAAGTCTTGTTGCACTTCCTCCTGCTAAAATAATTCCTTTCATTATTTTAATTCCTCCTTTAAATATTCTTTTAATGCATCTTCAAATTTATCTGGATAAATTCCAATATTATGCAATTTTTCTTTAGATAATTGGCTATTCTTTGGTCTATCTGATGATTGCGGATACATCTGCTTATATTCCTCAGATGTAATAGCTTTAACTTTTGTTTTAATATTTGCAAATTCATAAATCTTTTTTGTAAATTCACACCAAGTAGTAAATCCTTCGTTTGTTGAATGGTAAATACCATATTCTGGTTCTTTTTCCATAATCTGTTCTATTATTTTACAAAGTGTTGTAGTAGATGTTGGACTTCCATGTTGGTCATTTACTACAGTTACTTCATCCCTAGTTTTTGAGGCATTAATCATTGTTTTTACAAAGTTTTTTCCTCTAATTCCATATAGCCATGCAGTTCTTAATATATAGTATTTTTCAGTTTTTTTACAATTTTCTTCTCCAACTAATTTAGTTCTTCCGTAAGCACTTACAGGATTTGGCAACATATCCTCTGTATAATATTTATCTATGTCTAAGTTACCAGGAAAAACATAATCTGTACTAATATGAATTAATGTACTATTATTTTTTTGAGCAGCTTCTGCTATATTTGCTACAGCTGTACCGTTTACTGCTAAAGCTAAATCTTCATGCGTTTCACAAGCATCCACATTTGTATAAGCTGCACAATTTATTATAAAATATGGCTTTATATCATTTACTTTATCTAATACAGCATCTTTATCACATATATCCAAAGTTTCTATAGTAGTTCCATAAACCTCATAATTATGTGATAATCTGTCAAGTAGTTCTCCTCCTAGCATTCCATCTGCACCTATTAATAAAACTTTTTTCATTTTTCCTCCATTCTAGTCCTCGTTAGACCTTTATTCATACGAGCACATTATACCACACAATATTGTAATGTCAAAGATTTTTACATAACAATCACAATTGGTCACACAAAATTCACAATTAAAAATCCAATACTTTCAAAAAGAGTTAAAACTGTAAAAATCCATGAAGCTAATTTCCAAAATCTTCTATCAGTGTAGTTTAACACCATAACACTTTCTGTAACAAATATCATATAAGGAATATCTCTTTTTACAATATCTGAGATTTCTCTTGGAAAAGGCATCATCAATAATACGACTACACCACTTATTGCTATATATGTAGATTTTTTTAAATCAAACAATTTTTCTTTTACATTTGAAAATATATAAACAACAATATATATTTGAAGAACACTAAAACCTATAGATAGAATATAATTAGGAACTATAAAAGCTGTTTTATTTATTATCAATATCATTATTTCAATAATACTAATAATAATTGTAGGCGCAAAAAATTCTAAATGTTTATTTTCTACTTTAAAGATGTAATATATTGCAATAAATAGTCCTGCTGGAAAAATTGAAATCATTGTTGCTAGGCATGATACATCAGAAAACTTTATTTCTTTATTAAATGGTAGCATTGCTGAATATGTATAATTCATAAGATATGATGCTCCATTTTCATTTTCTAAACTCTTTATTGGATTATAATTATTTCCAAATAATACAATAACAATAACTGTTAAAATTAAACAAACAATCCAATTTTTTTTCCAACTATCTTCTTTTTGTAATTCTTCTTTATTTTCTTTTTCAATTTTCTTTTTGCTTTTTTTAGTTGTTTTATTTTCTTCTATTAGCTCTTTATTATACTTTGCTTTTCTCCAAACAATAAGTGCAAAAATAGAAATACCTATTGCTATTTGAAAGCTAGTATTAGATAGTTTAAGAAATCCTATAAAACTAATAGGTATTCCTAAAATCCATAAATATTTAAACTTTGATTTTAATAACATTCTATCAAAACAAATAAAAATAAATTGTCCAAAAATAAGCGCTTCAAGTAATCCATCATTTATATATTGAACTACTGCTGTAGAAAAACAAATTAAAATTGTTCCTATGTAAGAAATTCTTTTATTGTTATTACTAATAATCTGACATGTAAAAAATGTAATTATAATTAAAACAATAAATTTTATAATATCTAATGTAAGAATCATTTTTTATCTCCTATTCCTTTTTGTCTGATAACATTATATTTGTTTTTAATGGTATTTTCAATATATATTTTTATTTAAATTTTAGTATTTTTTACTTGATTTAAATTTATTAGATTTGTAAAAACATATATATTCTTCTCCTCACTACTCGAAATCAACATCCTTCGATTATAGTTTATATAAAAATTCATAAATATAATATTCATACTAAATAACTGGAAGTTTCAATTCTCGTGGTTCGTCGAAGTATATATATGTTTATCTTTATAGGTAATTTTGGTTAATTAAATATAAAAATGCAAATTTTCAAATATATTGAAAACTTGCATTCTTTTCCTTATATTAATCATACATAAAATTGTATTAATATCTTTTTTAAATATTAGGTTTAGATATAACTATAACTGGACGAAGCCCCAACAAATCATTCATATAGACCGGTCCATTATGACCATCATCTGACTTTATCCACCCCTCGTCACCATTTACAAAATATGCGTATTCATTATAGGACTCATCAGGAGATCCAAGCCAAAAGTTTTTTGCATATAGTATGCCTCCATGCTTTTCTTCTAATGCTTCGGCTTCATCTTTTGACATTAATCTTTTTTCTATTACCGATGTACCAAGTGAGTCAACATAGTCATTTACTAATTGTTCTATTGTACTGCCTTCATATACATTACTATAAGGTTCTGTACTATCAAATGCTACTGAACTTGCAGTATCACTTTGTTTATTATTTATTGTATCTACACATTTTGCTGCAAGCAATGTTACTGTTGTTGTATTATCTGTTGAAATTACATAGAAGCTTTCTGCTCCTACTTTATACACGTCTCCCACATTTATTGTTCCATCTTCATCTATATCTGTATAGCTCCATTTTTCTCCATTAAATTCTATAGTACCTTCTATTGCTCCAAAGTCTATCTCTGTTCCATCTATTGTCATTGTATCATTTTCTTGCAACTGTGTTGCTTCTTCCTCTGTTAATAGGCCTTCTTGTTTTAATTCTTCTACTACTTGTGCTTTAGTTTTTGCTCCTTCTCCTGAATATTTTGCTATTTCATTATTAGCTATCTCAAGCTTTATTCTTTCTTGCAATTGTACTGCTCTTGTTTTCTCTTTTGATTCTTTTGCTCTACTTAGCACTCCATTTTCTCCTACTACCATAGAAATGGTTATTCCTGACAAAATTAACAAAACTATAATTGTTATAACCAAAGCAATTAAAGTAATTCCGTCTTTTGTTTCTTAACATTTTCTTTTCC
>JAEEGL012414521.1_pt1 | contig 145211 bp, 238 predicted proteins | sample 9134231 | NCBI WGS metagenome assembly JAEEGL01 (sample SAMN16246548, study PRJNA631951) | gut metagenome | biome: gut microbiome; feature: rumen; material: fiber-attached | host: Bos | place: Iran: Karaj | collected 2018-10 | reverse complement strand
GTAGATAGACACAGACGCAGTTGACATGGGCGATGAATAAAGAGACTTGGTTGGATAAGCCAAGTCTTTTTTGTTGAATGTTAGTATAATTGAATGTGATGATTTCAATGCCCTATAGTGTAACAGCATCACAGGGCAAATTGAATGAGCAGTGGTGTACGGCTTGCACAGGCGGTCTCTAAAACCGCGGCTTCTGAAGCGAACGGATTGGGTTCGACTCCCAACTGCTCAACCAATTTATAATCCCATTACAGGTTGCTGCCTGTGATGGGATTTTCTTTTAGAAATGGTAAATACTTTTATGGAGTCACAGCAATGACTTCAACAACAAAAAGGTAAAAATAATGGACTACCAAAAAGTATATGACCAATTGGTTTAGAAGAACCATGAATTCTCCGAGGGAGAATATTTTGAGACACATCATAAAGTCCCATTATCATTGGGTGGGAATGATGAGAAGTCTAACCTCGTAAATCTAACCGCGAGAGAACATTACATAGCACATCTACTGCTTGTTAAAATAGCAAAGGGGAATAATGATATAAAATCATACAGAAAAATGCTACATGCGTTCAACTGTATGAAATGGGGTAGATGTAAAGGTAAACGTTCATTCAAGTTCAATTCCAGGTTATATCAGAAAGTAAAAGAGGAATACTCTGAATTAAGGCGCAGTGTAATGAATTCAGAGAGTAATCCTATGCACAATAAGATATGGATACATTCAGATGAATTAAGATAGAATAAATGCTGGGATAAGAATTCTCAAATTCCATTTGGGTGGAGTAAAGGACGAGTTGTCAATTGGGAACGTCATTTTGTTAGAAGAAAAATGCCGAATGAACAAAAGAAACGATGCGCATCTGAAGAACGCATTAAATAGGTTCAGGAAATAGCAAATTATTATATGGAGTATGGGTTTGATAAGACACAGAAAAAGTATAAACCAATAAGTCCTGGATTGGCTTCTCTTGAAAGTATGCTTGCCATGTTTAGTCATTATAAACAACATTATGGTATTCATTTTACAGCAAGGAATAATACTCCAGGTATTATAAATGGTTCGTACTTCAAGAAAGATGTATAATTCTATTATTGAAAGGTGATGACATGGAAAAGAAGATTGACTTTGAGTTGTTGACCGTAATTGACGAGTCCATTGGTGATTCGCCCAGCTATGTTGAGGCATTGGACAAGGTTATCAAGTGGGAGAAGGAGAATCGTGGATTGAAGGGATTTCATGTCTCTGCGCCACTTGACGTGATGTGCGGAACAAGGAAAGTGGAAGACCCCGCAAAGGAAGCCGAGGAAATGGCGAGAGGTGTTCTGTTGATGCACCGGGCAGGGGCGTTGGGGAAATGGAAGGAAATCTCCGGTGAGGAACTGGAGAGGATGTGACATGGGAAAGATACGGATTCACTGCTTTGAGACAAATGGGGTTGAGGGTTTCCCGTCAAACACGTATCAGACTGACGATGTTGGGAAAGCCGTGTTCTGCATAAGAAAACTGCTTGAGAACGAAAGGTCTGGGATTTCAAGGATAGTTGTTGAGAACCCAAGGTTCGGGGAGTCAAACTGCTACAAGGACATCAACTGCAATTCACCAATGGAGATTTGAGACATGAGAAGAGTGTTCGTGATAAGGAAAGACCTACATCTGAAGCCTGGGAAGATGGGCGCGATGCTCGGACATCTGTGCGAGGCTTACTGGACGAATCTGATGAAGTCGTCCATTGTGATTGACAACGAGTTCATGACTTTGCCAGCATGGGAGAACTATGGCAATGGCAAGGAAGGGCCTGCCTTGTACAAGCACCCTGACCTCTACCGCTTGTCCAAGGAGGCTTATGACCGTGGGGAAAAGGTATTCACCACATTGAGGGAGAATCCCAGGAAGTCTGTTACTGTCACTATGGAGATTCCAAAGGACATTTGGGAAGGGTACGTGAACGACATTTTCACGAAGACCATCTGTGAAGCCAGGAACCTCAACAACCTCAAGACGAAGATTGAACCTGTTGTGCAGGAACTGGGTTTGGTTGAATGGGTTGACTGGGGCTACATCAACGACAAATGCCTTACTGACTTGACTCCAGAGAACGAAGATGGCACATGCACGATTGGGGCGTGGTTCAGACCCTTGCCCGATGAAGACGCTTTCAAGATTAGCAAGAAGTTCAAGCTTTACAGAGACGATTGATTGAGGTATAGTGTAAATACTTATTCCCATGATAAAGAAACTCACAGCGCTTGTTTTCACCTGCGCCATGTCCTTGTTTGGGTATGGTGATGTGTTGTTATGGCAAGTTAACCAAAATGCCAGTGTAGACAATGGCATTTCTGACGTGTATCATTTTTTGGTTCCAGATACTGAAATAGGTGCATTGGCATGTGTTTATGATGCAAATGGAAATTTCATAAGAAATCTTAACTTAGTGGCTGACCCAGACTATGCGGATTCATTTGTAAGTTCGCGTGACGATTTGTGGTTTATGCAAGCAATACAGTCATACATGGAAGATGATATTGCAATGGATGCGTTGTTTCAGATTCAAGTAGGATATTATGATGGGGATTTTAATTTTATTTCGGCATTGTATTCCGACACTGAAACAAAAGCCAATTTATTGGCTGGTAATTCTTATGCGATTGGAAGTTTATATCCTCCTGGTACGGATTGGACTCCTGGACATTATCATACTGTAAATCCTGTAGTTCCTTCAGTGCCAGAACCATCCGAGTTGATGCTATGTATAATTGGACTTGGACTTCTTTTGTTGAAAAGGAAAAACAATGGCGAAAGTTGAATTCAGATACAAGGACGAGAACAAGGAAGAGCGGGTTTTGGAATATGACACCAAGACTTGCATGGAGGCTGTGAAACTCTGGGAGCAGTATCTCAAGGAGAACAACGCCGATGAGATTCCAATTAGCCACATGTCAGTCATTGATAAGAATTGGAAGGACTAACAGTGAAACTCTACACTTCCTATTTCGCAAGGGTAAAGAAACTGCAGGAAGCTGGCTATAACAACCTTGTTTGTGTTGCCGGCTATGCTCCCAAGTTTTTCTATGACATTCCAGATGCGAGGTTCATACCAGAACTTGCCCCAAAAAGATGCTGGTGGAGAGTATGGCACGATAAGTTCAAGGACAATCCCAGTTCCCCAGAGTCTATTGAATGGTACACGAACATATACCGCGACACTGTGCTTTCCAATCTGAACTCAACAAATGTTGTTGAAGAGTTAGGGGACAACGCCGTTATGCTATGCTACGAAAAGCCGGGTGATTTCTGCCACCGCCACCTCATAGCAGATTGGATTAGCAAAAATACCGGCATATCTGTTGAAGAAATTGATTTTTCCAAGTGAATTTGCATTTATAATCTTTTCAGACCCTATTGACATTCACGCCAAAATAGTGTATACTATGGCGTGATGAAAACTAAAGGCATATCATATTCAGATGATGTAGCCTGCTTGAGGGCGTTGAAGAAAAGCCACAAGAAGGGTTACCGAAACATCTACTCCGTGCGCATATCCTATGTCCGCACAGACAATGATGGGCATCCTCTTAAGCGCAAGGAGTATAGGATGGACTATGGCAAGTACAAACTTGCCCATGACCGCTACAACATTGAGACAAGTTCAAATTGCCCAGGCCCGAAAGAATGGAGTCTGGATGAAATCAGGATTGTGCTGATGACATACAAGGACTCCAAGCTGGTGAACGAGGATGTCATGCAGACCGTGAGGTTTGGGACGCAAAAATCGTATGGTTATGATTGGGTTGTGAACCGCAACCGTTTAGGAGAATGGACGTGCTATGAAGAAGATTAAGTGGGTTGAAGTTGTTCCCCTTGAGGACTTGCCCAAGGCGAAGGTGATTATGTCCCTTGCGAACCTGTGGATTGTGGACGTTGGCAAGGGAAAGGTGAAGTATGAAGGTGACGACCTCAAGTTTGCCTATCTGGACAGCAAGACGGGCGAGGTTGTAAGCAAGAAGTTCCGTGGAATGGTGTTCTCCAGCAAGGCGTTCCACGATAGTTTCTCCGACACCAACGTGCTTCCAGTGAAAATCCACTACCACGATGGCTCATGGGAGTATGGGTTGAAGTGGTGGGAGGACAGGGATATTGTCTATCAGCGCAACCGCAGGCTTGTGCCGCTTTTCGTGAAGAGTGGCTATGTGAACGACCACAACGAGGAGATTGAGGACGCGGCTGACACCGATAGGGACTCTAGGATTCCAGCGTGGATTCTGGACTTGCTTCCAAGGTATAACGAGAAAATCAGGGACGCATTGAGTGGCTTGCCAACAGATTTCCCGACTGACGTTCCACTTGAGGATTGGGAAGCTGTCCATAATGTGATTGAATCTGGTTATGTCACGGAGCATACGAAGTATTCCGAGGTGAAGTTGAAGAAGCGCAGCTTCAAGGCTCCTGTTGGATTGTCATTGACGCGCAACCTTCCATGGCATGCCATACTCACCACTTGGAAGGACAACGTGTGCGTGAACGAGTTTGGGATTCAGAACTCCAAGCTGATTGACCAGACCCAGATGGTTGTCACGGTCTATTCCTACTTGAAATCCATCTACGCCAACATCCACAGGCACCGCAAGGTTTACAGGCTGATGCCCATAGCTGACCTGCTTTTCGTCAGCAAGGAGAAGTACGCAAGGGACGAGGAATGTCCTAGCGGGCATTGGATTGACGATGAGGTGTGGAACAACCTTGACCAGACTGTTGCGGGGAATGTATGAGCAGGAAACGCCATAATCCCAAGGACGTTGTGGGTTTGGACGAAAACCTAACCCCATACGAACTTTACCAGTCAAAGCTGATGAAGAACGTGATAGATTCTGTGTTTTCGGAACGATGGGGCAACGCCTGGGATGGCTATTCGTTCATGTTCAGTGGCGGGGATGGAGAACTTGTTGAGCAGCGCGTGAAAGCCATTAGGCTTCATTCTGGACAGGTTGAGGAGTACCTTGTGAAGAATGACGGCCCGGTGATTTATCCAGTACGTTTGAAGTTGCGCGATGGCACGAATGAGTATGGTTTTAAGGTGGTTCAGAATCAGAACATTAGGACTGGGAAAAGGCAACTCACATCCTACTATGTCACCGATGGCATAATGAACCCAAGCAACGGCAAATGGGAATACCCCAACAGTCTGCACGGACCGGACTACCCTTGTCCAGAGGTGCAGGACAGGTTGTCGCTTTTCAATGGCGATGATGATTGCGTTGCGAAGAAGGTTCTCAGTTGGGCGCAGTACAACGAGATTCAGACCTGGATGACAATGGGACGGGAACGTTTCGTGCGCACAACAACCAAACGCCCCAAAACCCCCATGTCAGGAATAGCAAAGTGCATTCAGGAGAAGCCCCATTACTGGAGTCCGCCACAAGGGTATGAGAATTGGGTTAATGTCACACCAGTGTTCATGACGTTCGTGAGGACCCGCTACTTGAAATCAGTCTATGTGGATGAAACCAAGGACAAGAACATTTCAAAACTGTTCAGATTGTCAGACCTAATGATGGTGACAAGCGGGGAAGTTGAGCTGTGGACTTCCCTTGATTCCACATGCCACGGGATATTCTGACCCTTTACAGCAACCCCCTTTTGACGTATAATGGAAATAGAGGACAAGACCATGCAAGAAGACGAGACGAAGAACGAAATCCCAACGCCAATCAAGGCTATTCGGGCGAAGTGCCTTGACTGCTGCTACGACCAGCGCGAAGAGGTGAAGTTGTGTCCTGCCAAGGACTGCCCCTTGTGGCCGTTCCGCATGGGCAAGAACCCCAACCGCTCCAAGAACATGACTGATGAGCAGCGCCTTGCGGCGAAGGAACGCCTGGCAAAGGCTAGGGCCGCCAAGAAAAACGCATGACCCCCATTGACATCCGCCCCATAGTCTGATATACTATAGGCGTTGTAAGGAAAACAAGGAGAAAGTCATGAAAGTTGAAAAGACCTACATCGTCCACAAGTGGTATGGGCGTTCCAACCGCGACTACTACATCAAGGGCACCGTCCCCCAGCTCACCGAATACTTTGGCTACACCCTTGAGGCGGGCAATTCGTGGAATCCCAGGATTGTCACGCGCCCCAAGAACATCAAGTCCTTGATTTCCAACCTTGAGAAGTCCGTGCGCGAACTGCAGGGCTCCTGCTACAACCAGGACTATTACGAAGTTGTGGAGGCTGTCCCCGAGGGCGCCGAGCATTACACTGACCTTGCCGCTTGATTTACAAAAGGAGAAGAAGCAATGAAGAAGATGGTGAAGATTGAGTTTTACCCTACCGAGTGGGAAGATAGAACGCACTGGCTTGAGAAGAGCGAGACGCTGATTGACCCCGAGACCATTGTGCAGGTTGAGGGCATTGTGACGAATACCATTGAAGCCAAGGATGGCTACCGCAGCTACAAGGCCGTGAAGTCAGCCAAGATGGCGTTCATCCGCACGACCATTTCCATTGGGCGTGGCATCAATGGCGTTGACTTCAAGGGCTTCTGGGTTACCGACAAGACCTACAAGAAGCTGATGGGTTTGTTTGAGATTATCTAACTGAAAGGAAAACATAGAAATGGACAAGCCATGGAAGGGCGCACCTGTATTGTGCGACCTGAAGCGGAGCAAGACTCCGCGAATCTGCAAAGTGCCTTGTGACGAGGCGACAGCCCTTGTTGAGAAGTGCTTTGACTACAAGTTCAACGGTGTTTCGGAGGTTTTCCCCTTTGAGGTACCGAAGGAACTGCTCAACCTTGACGTCAACATCATCCAGATTTACGGCCCCTCTGGTTCTGGCAAGTCCACGTTCCTGAAGGCGTTTGAGAAGGCTGGATGGCATTTCCCCAAGAAGGAATATGACACGAGCAAGGCAATCATTTCCAACTTCCCCAAAGACCCCAAGGCTGGGCTGAGGGCGTTAAACGCAGTTGGATTGGGTTCCAAGCCGACCTACTGCCGTCCACGCAACGTCCTCTCCACTGGCGAGGGATTCCGCGCTGACATGGCGCTGAACCTTGAGTCCAAGGTGATGGTGGACGAATACACCAGCGTGGTGAACCGCGAGACCGCAAGAGCAGCGTCCTATGGCATCCAAGGGCATATCCGCGAGAAGGGGTACAAGAACGTAATCCTTTGTGGATGTCACGATGACATTGTGGAGTATCTCAAGCCCGACATTCTTGTTGACCTTGAGTCCGAGAAGGTGTATGACCTTCGGGGGTTCTGCCTGGGAAAAACATTGACCTCTCCTTCGAGCAAGTCTACGGAGCGGAGAAGCGAGAGGTCTGGAAAATTTTCGCTCCGCATCACTATTTGAGCCACAGCTGCGAAAAGGCAGCCGACTACTGGGTGCTGAAGTGGGGAACGACCCTTGTGGGGTTCTGCGCAGTGCTCACCTTGCCCTCTGGCACGATGAAGGACGCAAAGCGCATCCACCGCCTTGTCATTCTCCCCGACTTCCAGGGCATGAGGATTGGCACCCGTTTCCTTGAGGCTATCTGCGACATCTACCTCAAGCAGGGCAAGAAGGTTCACATCCGCACGGCGCACGAAAAGCTGGGCAACCACATGGCGCATTCCCCTCTGTGGCGTCCGACTGCGCGTTGCGGCAAGAAAGGTGCAATCTCCAATGGCGAGATAAATGGCAAGAACCAGAACATGTACATCGTGGACAGCGAACGATACTCCTACGAGTACGTGGGCGCTGACTACGCCACGAAGAAGCACCTTGAACTGGTGGTGGACAAGCTGACCAACATTGACATGCGCGAAATGCGCAAGATGCTTGTTGAGCTGAAGAAGGAAAACTACATCACCATCGTGCATAGCCGGGTGCGAGAGGAAACGCCCTTGAGCATTCTGTGCAAGGAACTTGGGATTAGGACTGAACTTCTCTACTTCAACCGCCACAAGAAGTTTGAAATCAGCAAGAAGAACATTGGCAAGGACATGCTGGTGTCGCTTCCTCCCAACGGCAAGCCGAAGTACAAGAAGGTGGCATGATGAAGGTACTGTTCCTAGACATAGACGGGGTTCTCAACTGCATGTTCCCCACGCCCTCTCCTGATTACGAGTGGGTGGACTTGGAGGAATGGAGGTATGGGTTCAACCCGACCTTGGTGGCAAGGCTCCGCTATGTCATTGGGAACACGGGCTGCAAGATTGTAATATCCTCTTCATGGAGACACCACAAGAACTACGCCCCCTACCGTCCAGAAAGCAACTGGCGTGACGTCCTTGCCGAGAAACTTCACAAGACAAGGGATGAGGTTTTCGCTGGTGAGACTCCTACAGACCCCAAGGGTCAACGGGGAGTTGAAATCAAGCAGTGGCTTTACGAACATGAGGACATTGTGGATTCGTGGTGCGTGGTGGACGATGAGGTTGTGGACATTGAGCCGCACATTGACCCCAAGCGCATTGTAAAGACTGACATGCGCTTTGGCTTGACAAAAGAGGACGCAGGACGTATAATAGATGTGTTGAACAAAGGAGAAGAAAATGAAATCAAATCTGCCAAAGGCTGAACGGCTTACCGACAAGGAAACGAAAGTCATTGAATGGGCTTTCAACTTCGCGCATTCCATTGTGGCTGGTGACTACCATCTGCCCAATCCCATGAACTACACCATGAACAACCTTCAGGACGCTGTGTGGGAATTGGCGCACGAACGGGGCATCTCCGTTGAGGATGGATGCACCGAGGAATACAGGGGATTCCACAGGGGCTATTGGGAGGGCGTTGAGGAAAAACTCAAAGGAAAGGTATGTGGGTACGATAGATGAGCAGGCAGGAAGCGAACAGAAGGATTCTTGAGGCAATTCACGATATGGTTGAGACTTGCCCAGATTGGAGATTCCACCAGATTCTCCAGAACATTGGCATTGAGAAGCCGGCTCAAGACCAGTGGTACGAGGAATCGGAAGAGACGTTGAAGAACATCAAGGCAGGACAGTAATGCTCTACCATGTGACAAGGCCCGAGAACGTTGATTCCATCCTGAAGGAGGGTCTTCTGCGAAACCACGATGGAAACAAGTCCGCGTTCGTGTTTTTGTCTGAAGACCCTGACAGTTGGATGGATGATGGGCTTGTGTTGCTTGGCGTGGACGTTGATGGGTTGGATGTCAGATTTACAACACCCCTCATTGAGAACACAGACGAGATTTGCGCATGGGGGGACATTCCCCCAGAAAGGATAAAAGTACTGAATGAACATTGAAACGACAAAGATAGGGTGCATAGGCCCGCGCCCCTTGTTTGCCATAGTCCACTACAACAAGGACAATGACGAGAACACGTACTTCGCTGGATTCTACAACGAAGTGCAGTGCATTGGAACTGAGGACGAGTGCCAGTGCTGGGAGAACGAGGAATGGGTGGACAACCAGGATGAGGCGTTTTTCTTCAACACCTATACTGAAGCCAATGATTTTCTCGCCAACATTGACGAGGACAAACGTCCCGACTGCAAAATCATCCTCTATGGGTATGGCCCGAAGCGCGGGTTTGACGGTTGCTATTATTTCCCGTTGAAGGAGTTCAAGGTATGACAGACTTCCAGCCATTGAGGGACAAGATTTGGGACGCTGCAAAGGCGGACGATAAGCCCGCGTTTGAAAAGGCTTGCGAGGACTTGATGGTGAAGTCTGTGCATGACCTTTTCCGAATTGGGTGGAACATCTATCCCAAGAAGATTGAGGACGTGTATGACCTTCTGGACGATATCGCAACCTGGTGTCATGAACGCTGGCAGGAAGCCATGGAATGCGGAGACGCGCCTTATGAGGATGTTTCCCCTGGCGAGGGTCCGATGCTTGTCAAGAAGGTGATTCAGGAGGCTATTGGTGAGAAGAAGAATGACGAAGACGAGGGCTGAGAAGCAGCACTTCCGGCAGAGATGCTTTGAGCGGCTTGGCACTATGTACGACCAAGGGCATCTACTGAACCTTCTCCATAGTGGGAAGATGCAGTTTGTCCACCGCCAGAGCAACAGGACAACCTTGTGGAAAATGGACAACGCCATTTTCGTGTATGACAAGAACCGCAAGACCTTTGTCACAGCATTGACCTATGACATGTGGATGAACAACCGCCGATGACGAGGTTCTGGACATACTTCAAGAGGATATTGAACATCCAGATACAGGAGAACCAAGGCTTTCTCCTGTTTTCGTCTGCAATATCCGGTTTGATTTACACCTATTCCAATCCGCCCATCGTCAAGGAAATCGTCACCAAGCTGCCAGCAGAGTACATTTCCTTTGAGGGCGCGTGGTTCTGCATGTCCGCCCTTATCATCGGTGCGATATGGAAGAATAGGACAAGGGAGTTCGCCATGAGGTTCTTCACCTGGCTTGCCTTGACTGAATCCATTGGCAGTTTCCTTTTGGCGTTTTACCTTGTGTTCATCAACTACAACGTCTGGGTGTTCGCAATCCTGACCCTTCTCTATTCCAGCATCGTGACAACTTTCATTGGCAAGTGCATAATGATGTTCCAGTCAAAGCTGTGGAATGGCAAGGAGAGGGAAATGTACGACAACACCAGTTCCATATTCAGGAATGGAGTTGCCATGATTGGTTTCGCAATTGCCATTCTCGCCATGCCAAGTCTGAACACTGCAATCTTGTTGTGGGGAATTGGATGCGTGTTTGATGACATTGGTTGGATAATAGTGTATAATAGGACAAGGGACAAGATACTGGAGAACAAAGATGAAGTGGGATGATGACATTGAGGATTTGATTCAGTCGCAGTTGTTTGGCGCGATTCGCATGTTCAAGTCTGAGAAGAACGAAAATGCCACATGGGGGAGACTGTATGAGGTTGCTTCGGCAATAGTCAAGCCATTCAGGGACTATGGGGTTATTTCTGACTACAAGATTGTCTGCGATGGAAGGGTGAACGACCAGGAGGCAATTGACGAAAACGAACTGCACATGCAGGTGGGGATAAAGCTGGAGGGCGATGAGAAGTTCCGCCCCTACCATTTCTCTGTCCTTCTGAACGATATAGGCACTGCAGTGCTGGTTCCCCCAGACATGGTTGACAGTGAATATGATTTCGTCAACGCAGTATAATTGGATATGGAGAGAATGACGATGAACCTCAAGGAAAGTGATGGATGTTTGTTCATAAAAGACAGTGCGTATGCCATTGGGAAATTCAACGAGAAGAAGCCTGGGAACAGTGGCATTATCTACTGCAACTACATTCCAAAGCAGATTTCCCATGAGGAAATGGAAGAAATGGAACGGAAGTTCAGAGCTGGCAAGACCTACGCGAAGGTCAAATTGGCGCATCCCAACCCCAGTTACCGTGGCAAGAGGGGAATCATTTGGGAAACCAATTTCCTCAATGGCGAGGAACAGTGCCTGCTTGAGATTGAGACATTGAACACCACATGGGAGGATGGACACACAACCTGGATTGGCGTGACCTATCCAACAGGCTACACGAAGATTTGGTTTCCAAAGGCGGTGCTTGAGGATTTTGAGACATATGATGAGAACGGAGAACTAAAGAAATGAAAGCATTCATTGAATCAATTGTCAGACTGCTTGATTGGGTGTCTTGCATCATTCCAAATATGCTTATGGTAGATGATGCTGAACCTCCAACCAATCCAATTAAATATGGAATGTCCGTCTTCGGTGGGTTGCTTGTTTGCGCATCTGGGGGTTTTGGCGCGTTCATAATTGTCGGGTCGTTCGTTTGCGCAGTTGCAAGTTATCCAATAACATCATGTTCAATTGCCCTTGTTCTTGGGCTATTCATTGGTCTTGGGTATTTGCGGAAGAAGATTGGAGGAAAGTTGGGATGACAGTTAGGGAATTGAGAGAGGTTCTAAACCACGCTGACCCGGAGGAAGTGGTGAAGATTTGCGTTAACACTCCCGCAGGTTGGGTGTGTCCAGATGGCTGCGCAGTTGACATCAAGTCCGCGCTCCATGGAATTGATTGGCACACTTTTGAGATTCTGCTTGTGCCATTGAACCAACTTGACATCCACGATGTTGACGAGTGGTCTGGAAAGCCCAAGAAGGAACAGAAGGAACCGAAGAAAAAATCAGCTGGCAAGAAGGAACCGAAGATAAACGGCCTCACCATTCCTGAATACATCGAGGTCATGGAAAAAGCGCACGAAGCAACGAAGCACAGTACATTGGTATTCAAATGAAAGGACAAACAGACAATGATAGAAAAGGCGACACTATGGGCGTTCATGAAGGAGTTCATCTACGCTGGAATCAAGAGCATAATAATGAAGTATGGGGCGTATGAACCCAACAACAGACAGACATGGGAGAACATTACTGCGAGAGTTAACGAGTTCATTGAGAATCTTGTCCCTCTGAAGTTCCTGCACGAAACCAAGGTTGTGTGCGACAACACAATCAACACCGAGGAGACAGTGAAGAACAACGAGTTCCACCTTCGCTTTGAGTGGAAGGTGAATGAACTGGACAATGGGACTGTTGCCGACTTCGACCTCTATCCCGATGGGCTTACTGTGACTGAAGTGGATGTGCTCTGATGTTCTGGTGGATTCTAGGAACAGTTTTCTATCTAGTTGTGGCTGGGTTGTGCCTTTACCTCATCAGGAAGACGAAGAAAAACCTATCCCAGAGGAAATACTACGCAAGGCATCCTGAACGGCTTAAGATGGAGTTCGGTGGGTTCTTGTCTGACCTGCTATGCGCCTTGCTGTGGCCGCTTCAGATAATCGGACTGCTTTTCTATGGAATGAAAGGATGATATGAAGGATTTCAGTGAAATCATGTCTGGAATGAAGGAGAAGCCCATGTCGGTATCTGACGTGGACGTCTCTTCTGTTTCGGACACTAACAAGTGGATGATGGAGAACACCTACAAGACTGGGTGGCATTGCCAGGAAATGTTTGAGTGGTTCTTCACTGTGAACGAAGTCCCAGTGAACGAAATGCCAGATTACTGCTGCATCCCCATGATGTGCGAACTGAACAGGAACTACAGGTTCAGATATAGGGTTTTCGTTGACAACGAGGGGATTGGCTATCTCTGCATGTTGAAGAAGCGCGACCCAATCGGGCATCCGGTGAAGTACGGGCTTTCGTATAGGGTTCTGCCATCCGTGAAGGGGCATTCTGTTGAACGCATCATGGAACTGATGAAGGGGCTTGGGGTTGAGGACATAATCGGCTTTGACGAGAAGTCCGCGTTCAACTGGAATTTCTACAACACGAAGGAGGACGCGAAGCGGTATGTCAGGAGGAAATGGCAGACAAGGCATGGAGTCCACACCCTTGACGATAGGATAAAGGTATTGGATTCAGCAAAGGGCGATGACGTTTTCGGAAGCAAGGAACTGGTTGAGGGCTTCAACGAGGTTGTCACTGGGTGGTACGCGCATCAGAAGGCTTCTGGGAAGAAGATGGACCTGATGGTGCCGAAGTACGCGAAGGACATTTACCGCATCATGCTTTTCCTGCTGGATGGGAAGGTGGCTGGCTACTGCGCCATCACGAAGATGTGCGGGCACTGGTTCTCCATGATGAACAAGAACTCCTCCAAGTTCGCTGGAATGGACGAGTACGCCGCCAGGAGGATTGGACATTTCATGACGTGGTACCGCCATGAGGAGTTCATGAAAGACGAAAAGGCCGAGGGACTGTTCTGTTTCGGGGTGACGCGAGACGAGAAGCAGTTGCTTGAGTGGAAGCGGATGACCTATGGACATGCGGTGCCATATTCAAGAACGAAGATTTAATTAAGGAAACCATTATGATTACGCCAAAGACAATGAAGACGCCGAAGTCTGGGAAACTTGTTGTGACCCCAGAATGGAGGACAACGCAGGGATTCAGCATAGACATGCTGAGCCTATACGAACTGTACAGTAACGGGGCAACAATCGCTGAGAACCTCAAGATGTACGATTTCCCCAAGACCATGAAGCCCTTGATGGACAGCCTTGAGATTGGAATTGGGGAGCATTTCCCCTACAATTTCCACGAAGAGGAGATTGCCCAGCAGAATTGCGACAACGGAAAGAGCATTGTTGTTGCGTTCTCTGGCGGCAAGGACAGTGTTGCTGCTGCGATGAAGTTCAAGGAAATGGGATATGACGTGACCGCGTTCCACCTTCATGGAATCAACCGAGGTCTGCCTAACGAAGTAGACCACGCAAGGGAAATGGCGAACAGCATCGGCGTCCCGTTCCACGTGGAAAACGTCAACGTGAAGGGTGGCTCATCGTGGCTGGAGCATCCGATGAAGAACCAGCTCATCTGCGCCCTCATCCTTGACTGGGCTATCGCAAACAACCTTGGCTCTCACATTGTGTTCGGGGACTTCCTCAACGACTATGCTGCCACAAGCCTGTTTGACCGCAACTGGAGCGACACAAGGGAAATGTGGAATGGGTTTACTGACTACATCAGGAACTATGTCCCCAGTTTCCAGGTTGAGATTCCATTCCACACCTACATAGACAGTCTGGACATCATCACAGCAAACGGCACTGCCCTTCTTGAAAAGACCCAGAGCTGCCTTACCCTCCCGTACAGGAAGATTGGTCTGGTGAAGGGCAACGAAAGCAAGTACAACGTGAAACTGCTTCCCAATAGATGCGGTTCGTGCTGGAAGTGCTGCGTGGAGTACATCTACCTTGCTGATTCAGGCAAAGTGCCATACAACAAGGCATTCTACCAGCACTGCCTTGAGTACCTGAAGGGCAAGATGAAGGATGAAAAGCCGTTCCTCCCCAAGCCCAAGACGCTGACCGAGGGGTATATCGCATTTCTTTACAGCATACCAGCAAACAGTCACCTTTACGAGTTCGAGCCAAAAAATCCCTAAACAAAACAGTAAATATGTTGTATAATGTAGTATCTACACGGGAGACAATATGACCATACTTAGCAAGTACATAGACCCAGCGACAAAGACCATTTTCGTGGGCAAAGAGGACTGGAAAGCCATGAACGATGAACATGGCTCTGACAAAATCAAGGCTGATTTGATTGAGGAGATTCTAGCTGGGAACATTAAGTTCCCCCACAACGAAATCACCCTTGAGGATGCGCGTGACTCGTTCAAGAAGCTGGTGGACTACAAGTGCAAGGACTTCCAGTATGGTCCGACGATGACCCGCTATGACTACCGCTATCCAATTGGCGACAAGTACCTTGCTGAGACTTTGGTTGGAAACGATGCCTCAAACTTCTTCCACCAGGAAGCCCGTTCATGGGCAAGCGGCCACAATGATCCTTGTCCACAGGATGTTTGGCGCAGCGCACACTACCTCAATTCCTCTCTGAAGGGAATATGGACGCTGAAGATGGAGAAGCTGGACTTGAAGTCAATCCGCTCCTCTATGGCTCTGCGCAAGTACTGGGCATCCCAGTTCCGCCCTGCGATGGCTAAATCCATTTACGAGAAGTTCAACTCCGTTGACGTGCTTGACTTCAGTTCTGGATGGGGTGACCGCCTGTGCGGATTCTACTCATGCAAGAACACGCGCTCCTACATTGGCATTGACCCGAACAAGGCGGTGTATGACCAGTACTTCAAGCAGGTGGACTTGTACAAGCCCATTATGCCTGGGAAGCAGACCACGTTCTACAACCTGCCTGCTGAGGACGTGACACTTGACGCGAACATTGTGGACACGGTATTCACCTCACCGCCCTACTTCTGCGCAGAGACCTACACGCAGGACGACACGCAGTCTTGGGTTCGCTACAAGGAGGTGGATTCGTGGCTTGAGGGGTTCATGTACCCGACACTGGACATGGTGTGGAAGGCTCTGAAGGCTGGTGGGCATCTGATTGTGAACATTTCCGACGTCCACCGCAAGAACCAGGTGTGCCACATCTGCGACCCGATGAACGACTACATCAAGGACAAGCTGGGTGGCGTTCTTGTGGATACCTTCGGAATGAAACTCTCAAAGCGTCCAGCGTCTGCTGCTTACAATGGCAAGACAGGCACATGCGTTGAGCCAATCTGGGCGTGGGTTAAGCCAAGTGGCATAATCAACATCCCAGATGACGGAAACGAACGTAAGGAAATTCATGTCACTTCCGTGTGGCGCGAGGATTCCAGCACGGGTTCCACGCCAAGGATTGAGATTCTTGAGCGTCCAGTGAACCAGACAGAGGGAAGTGTTGAAGAGCCAAGGCCTGGGTTGAAGCCATTTGAACTCATAGTGGATTCCATGGAGGGAATTGACCCGAGGGCTTTGGGCAAGCTGATGATTGAACTTGGAAACAAGGTGGACTTGACAGTTGTCCATGGGGATATGAGCCTTCAGACAACACCTGACATTGTGTACAAGCTGTGCGAGGGACTTGACGTCAAGTGGTCTAATCTAAGGGAGACTGACGGTACATTGAAGGAAAACTACATTGGAAAGAAGAAAATGGTGACGTGCCAGGCTGGGCAAAAGCCTGAGTTCGCCATAATGGAGGAGTGAAAATGTCTGACATTGAGGGAAGCAACTTTGGTGAGAAGTCCGTGTTCGTGGATTCTCCAGAGAACAACTTTGGGAGTTCAGACCAGTTCATCGGCTACTTCATGGAGAAGCCCGGTGACCTTGAGCATATCGTGAAGAACAAGATTTGGATTACTTCTGACACCCATTTCGGACACAAGAACATCCTTGTATACGAAGCGGCAGCAAGACCATTCGCCAATAGGGACGAAATGAACGAAGCCATGATTGAGCGATGGAACGCGAAAGTCGGACCCAACGATGTTGTGTTCCATCTTGGGGACTTCGCGTTTTCAACTCCGAACAGGATTCGTGGAATCACGGAGAGGTTGAACGGCCGCAAGATACTTCTGCTTGGAAACCATGACAGGGTGAGGAAGTTTGACTGGGAGCATCTGGGCTTTGACTTGGTGCTGAAGCATCCGTTCATCATGGACGACAAGTTTATTTTCTCCCATGAGCCTCTTGAGGAAATCCCAGATGGGAAAATCAACGTCTACGGGCATGTGCATGGCAGCTCGTATTTCAACACACTGGACAGGAACAGAATCTGCGTGTGCGTTGAGCGCTGGAACTGCGCCCCGATTGAGTATGAGTTCATAAAGAGTCTGTTCAAGCAAGAAAGCCCAGCCATTCCTGAACAGTGATGGACAACTTCATCGACACAATCCAGTGTGGGGACAGCAAGGAACTTCTCAAGCAGTTGCCGGATGGCTGCGTTGACCTTACTGTGACCTCCCCGCCCTATGACAACCTTCGGAAGTACAATGGCTTTGACTGGGACTTTGAGGGGATAGCCAAGGAACTGTTCAGAGTCACTAAGGACGGAGGAATTGTTGTCTGGGTTGTGAACGATGGCACGGTTGATGGGTCAGAGACTGGAACCTCGTTCCATCAGGCCCTTTACTTCAAGGAGGAAGCCGGGTTCAGATTGCACGACACTATGATTTGGCGGAAGACCAATCCATTGCCACAGGTGAAGCAGCCAAGGTACGCATCCTGCTTTGAGTACATGTTCGTCCTGTCCAAGGGGAAGCCCAAGACCTTCAACCCCATCATGCGCAAGACGAAATACGGTGGGCTTGAACGCTGGAGCCGGGAGAAGAACGTAAACGCCGAGACAGGCAGGACACTGAAGCATATGGTGTTCAAGGACTATGCGATTGAGTACAATGTCTGGGAAATGCAGGTGGCTAGGAACAAGACCACGCATCCGGCCGTGTTCCCAGCCCAGCTTGCCCATGACCACATTGTTTCGTGGAGCAACCCAGGAGACCTTGTGCTTGACCCATTCGTGGGTTCTGGGACAACTGCGATAGAGGCGTTGAAACTTGACCGCCACTACATTGGCTTTGACATCTCCGAGGACTACTGCAAGATGGCGAATGATAGGCTTGCTGAGTATAATTGTAATCATGACTCTGGAAGAATTGGACAAGGCACTGGAAAAGACGGGACTTGACCTAACCAATCCACCCGACATGGATGCTCGTAATTAGGTTCTCGCCCTTCATGGCTAGTCCATTCTCAATTCAAAGCAGGAACGTTGCGCACACTGCTGGTATAGGGAGAACAGCAAGTGCCTACCGTTCTGCGAAATGAAGAACCTACCAGAAGATCCGGTTGAAGTCAGCAAGCAGGTTCTATCCAGACCCAACAACATCCAGTTGTTTCCCTTCATGTGCCTTTACATGGTTCCGGTATACGAGAAACTTACTGGAAACCAGAACACAATGAAAGACCTTAATAGGAAATTCAGGGCGTTGTACAAGAAGCACTATGGCAACAAGGGGACTTAGGCTAGGGATTTTGACTAGGATTCTTGTAAATAATATCTAATAGGATTTTACACACACCCCAGAAGGTTGTATAATTCTTAAATATGCAAAGGTGGGAAATCCACCTATAACGAAAGAAGAGGAAAATGAAAATGAAGAAAATCATCGCAATGGTGCTGTGTGGGGCGGCTATGACGGGCTTTGCTGGTCTGTCAGCAGTTTCCTGCAGTGCGTGTGGCGCAGGCGAGACTGAGACGTCTTGCCAAATCTGGTTCAAGGGAAGTGCCAAGGGCAAAATCTCCACGGGCTCCAAGAGCCAGATGTACAAGACAGTGAAGACCCTCACGGTCAGGAGCTGCCAGTTGGTCATCGCAGGTGGCGATTCCAACGCCACGGTGAAGGTCGTGGTCAAGGGAACGAAGAAGGGCGTGGGCGACTTCGAGAAGACGCTGGAATGCTCCGAGTTCGTGTGGAACGTGTTTGGTAAGAAGATTACCGACCTGACCACAGTCTCCACCAAGAAGACGATTTCACTTGACAGTGAAATGTTCTTCAAGGCTGAGGCGGACGATGGCTCCATGGAAGTTGCTGGTGTCCTCACTGGCAAGGTCAAGGGCAAGGGCACTGGTGGTTGCACACCTTGTGGCGACACCCGTTCCGTCAAGTGGACGCCTGGAAACTTCAAGGGCAAGTTCGTTGGCTGGGCTGATGCCACGGGTTGCGCTTGCGCCCGCGAGCTGACGGCAATGCTTTCGGATTGCAGTGACTGCACTGGAACATGCCTGACGTTTGTTGAGCCTGAGAAGGACCCGATTGAGGTCTTTGACGGCACAATCACGCTCAAGTACGACTCCAAGGGCTCTGGTTGCAGGTCCCGTGTCATCACTGACTAACATTGCTTAGTTGGCGCAAACAAGAAGGCTGGCTGGTTTCATTCCGCCAGCCTTTCCTTTTTGCCACATCTGTTGTATAATATACATGAAGGAGATTTATCTATGACGCAAATACTGTTGATACTAGTTGAACATCCACTGACTTTTGGGTTTCTCATTCTGTGCTTCATGGGACTTGTTGGAATGACATACGAGTTCATTCTACGCCTTTTCGGTAGGAAGGGGATAATGGACAATGACGGGAAGCCCTTTGCCAATGGCAAGAAGAAAGGTGAAGACCCATTGGAGCATGCCAAAGTCCGGAATCCTGATGGGCCTGACGATACACTTGAGGCGGAAGAGGACATTCCAGTTGAAGATGGGGAATAGGAATACGAATTCAATCCAGATTGGAACAAGGATGGCTTGCATGATGGATGGACTACTGACTACGAAAAAGAGAAGGAACTGAAAAATGGGATATGACGTTTCTGCATACGTTGAGAAGAAGAACGCGGATGGCAAGTGGGAACTTGTCACACCAGAGGCGGTCTCTTCCAGGTTGAAATACATCTTTGAGGACTACAAGGAGTTTCCCGAGGTGAAGTGGGACGACCTTTCAGATGGAATGAAGGAGAAATTCAAGAAGGACGAGAACGGTCAAGTTTATTCCACCTTCTATGCAACTTCACTTCAGACCCTTGAGGACAAAACCAGCACTAAAATCAACGAGGTATTCACCCGCCTGAATATGATTGTAAAGGCATTGGGTTGTGGCAAGGTCTACTCTGACGATGGAGAGGAACTGAAGCCCTGGGGGGATGATGAGAAGAAGGACAAGCTGACCTTCCCCATAAACAAGGAACTGGTGGAGGACTTGCAGTATGGCTATGAGGACATGCGCAAGGTGGGGCAACGCGAGGCGTTTGACCTGTTCATCAGCGAATACATTGGATGGGATGGCGAATATCGCATAATCTTCACGGTTTCCTGACCCAAAACCTCAGATATAAAGTGAAAATAAATGCCTCGGACCCCCTTGCGTTCCGGGGCATTTTGGTGTATACTATAGATGTTGTGAGGGAATGGAAGTCCCCTATGAGTGCTTCCCAAGGAGTAGGTTATGGATAAGTTGTGGAAAGTCAGTTATTATTCCCCCAAGGGGCGGCTTCTTACCAAGGCCGTTGAAGCCATTGACCTGTTTGGGGCTTGCCGCAAGCTGAAGATTGGCATCAATGTTTGGGGCAAGAAGGGCAAGCTGTATTCCATTTGCACAACCCGCGATGGCTATAACTATGACGATGACGAGATTTACCGCCGCGATGGTGGCTGGATTGGTGGTGTTCTGATTGATGGCAAGTCAAACATCTTCAACCCCACCGCTGTTGAAGTTCCTGCTGACCTCTAAAGGAGAAGTTCAATGAAAACGAAAAACTACGATGTGTATGCTGACCCCGGCCATTGCTGGCTGAAGGTGAAAATCTCCGAGCTGGAGAAGCTGGGCATCACTGGCAAAATCACGCCCTATTCCTATATGCGCGGTGACTGCGCCTATCTGGAGGAGGACTGCGATGCTGGCGTTTTCATTGAGGCGATGAAGGCGCGTGGAGTTGAACCCAAGTTCAAGTACCACCACACGGACAACCGTTCCAAGATTCGTGGCTATGCCGGTTTTCGTGCAAGGGGCTTCTAAATGAAAAATCTGTTGAAATGGATTAAGGGTTTGTTTTCACGAAAGCCCGTTTCACAGGACACGCGCAAGGAAAATCTGTATAGGGTTTTATGGCGGACGAAAGACACAGGATGGTATGCAAACGAAGCCCGTGTATGGGCGGCTTGCGAAGAGGACATTCCCGATATTTTGAGGAAGTTCTACAAGATGAAGAAGAACGAAAAATTCACTGAGTTTCGGGTTCTTCAGAAAATTCGGCCCCTTTGATTGAGGAAGGAAGTACACAAAAATGAAAACAGATTCGTGGGGACACCCTGCCCTTACCGAGAAGCAGGTAATAGCAATCGCCGAGAACATGATTCCTACGGCGTTGCGTCCTTATTACATTGGCATTGACGTGATGAGGCAGACACTTGCTGAGCCTTATAGCGAGTGGAACACCGACATTGTGGTTTACTTCAAGTACCCTGTGACTGGTGGCCCGTCTGACGAGGGGCGTTATGCGCATTCCGACCTTTTCCATCTGGAGAGGGATTTCGGTGAGCTGTACCTTGACGAAGATTCCCGCACCGAGGGGTTTCTTGATGAATATGACGAAGAGAATGACTACAAGCCTGTGAAGGAAATCAAGCCCATGAAGCGCAAGATTGTCTGGCACAAGCCTGGGTACGATGGGGAGGCTTGATGGGACTCACCCTTCCAAAACTCCCACATATCCATTTGTTTTCGTCCAACGCAGAATCTTCTGCGTCTGGACTTATATTGCCAAGCAAGAAGCCTCGCGTAAAGAGGCCGCCAACTGACATTGTGCCGCCCGAATGGGCAGAGAAGATTGAGGGCTATCACATAGCATGGTGCCGCAAGCGGGACAATGGAAGGTTTGGGGATTGCTTGGTGGTGGGCTATCATTCCAATGACTTTGGCTCCAGCAACCCAAATGGATTCGCCATGGTCTATGTCCTTGAGGACAAGGATGGTTCGCCACCGTGGATGGAGAAGCCATTTTGCCGTATGAAGGAGATATGGCGGGAAATCCACAAAGACAAGAAGACCTTTTATAAAATGTCCGAGGATGGTAGAATCTACAGCGATATGATGTGCTTTCCATCTGACGACAACATAATGGATGCAATCTACGACATCAGTTCCAGGTACGATTCGTGGAAGATGTTTCCAAACGCGCCTGATTGGGACACCGTTGTGAAACTCCACGAAGCCCAGCAGGCAGTTGACCAGATGCGCGTTGAGACGAAGCATGGGTGGATGCAGAAGGACATTGAGAACATGCGCAAGAAGATAAAGGAAGCTCAGGAGGACATTGCGCGTGTTGAGAGGAATATGAACGAAATGTACGAGAAGGCTGCTGATGGGATGAACCTTCTTGAGCAGTATGGGGTTAAGGTGAATCTGGATGGGGAACCAGAGGCACCGGTAGAACCCAAGGAAGTTCCGCCCGAGGGTGATTTCACCATTCCAGACCCAAACGATGTTCAGTTGAGTTTCGTTGGAGCGGCAACCATAATGCGAAACGCCTCTGGAGGTTGTCTAGTGGAAATGGATAACCACGCCATTCCAAGGATAGGCGATATTGTCATTGACCCCAATAATGGTCTTCAGGCGGTGTATTCAATGGCGGGGAAGTGGGAAATTGTGAACAGGTGACGCTTTACGGCTCAAGGGGGATGTTGTATAATTGATAGTGACATGAGCATTAGAAAACCACATAACCACGTTACCACAATCTCAGCAAATGGCACTGGGGGATATTCCAACGTCCCTGAATGGGTGACTTCAACATACGATGAGGACTCATACAAGGTTCTCAATTCAGGAATCAGAATCTCAAAGGGATGGGGCGACATTGGGGAGCAGGTGGAGATGCGCAAGCCAAAGTTCATCCCAACGCCTGACTGGGTTGAGAAGATTGAGGGGCATGTCACCGAATGCTTTGAAATGGGCGGCTATGACGTTGGCGTGATTGCGGTGTGCTACAAGCCTGACCATACCCTTGGGGTTGGTTTCGCCAAGGTCTACATTGTGGACAAAAAGACGAGGAAGCCATTCCCCCAGATGAAGGGAGTCTGGAAAGAGACGAAGAACCGGGATGCCACAGTCAAGCTGGATGCGATGTTCAGAAATCTATACTCAAAATGTGGCATAGACGAAGAGGGGCGGCTCTCTGGGGCGTTTGGAGTCCCCGACCTGCCCGCAATGTGCAACGTCATTCAGGACATGCTTGTGGTGTGGGATGAGTGGAGGGAGTTTCCGAACGAGTCGGATTTCTCAATGGTGAAGCGGCTCAAGCAGGCAAAGCAGGATGTTGCTGCCATGCAGTCTCAGATGACGCACAAGTACATTGAGAAGGACATTGAGGAATATCGCAAGGAAATCAAGGAATCTCAGGAAAAGATTGCCAAGCTGGAGAAGGAGCTGAATGAGATTTGCGAGAAGGCCGCTGACGGCATGAATCTCCTTGAGGAACATGGCGTGAAGATTGACCTTGACGACAAGAAGGCCGAGAAAGACTATGATGGGACTTCTGAAGGATATGCGGACTATTCTTGCATAAGCCACGCCTATCCAGGTCAAGGAATCATGATAGAGCCACCTCCATCCGGAACTCTGCTGTCAACCTTGCCACCAGAAACATTTCAGTTGAGCAAGGAGGAGCTTGAGATACTTCAGAAGGAATGGGGCGACCCAGCGTCAGAACTTACGGTTTACAACGGAGCTGGAATTTCGTCAGCACACGATGTATGCAATGCCGTCAATTCTGTTTGCGCAAGCCTTTCATGTGCTTCATAAGGGGGAATGAAGATGGACAACGAAAATGTGAGACATGAGATTGAGCAGATAAACCTTCTTGGGGATTACGGCGACCGCGTCAACAAGACGATGAAGGTGATTGAGCGGGAGGTTCAGCTTGCGTCTGATAGGGCTTACTACTCAGCCATGTTTGAGAGCACTGGCCCGATTGGATGTTCAATGGATTGAGGTATAATGTAATTATGGAAAATGAAAAGTCAGAAGTTGAAGTGATAAACAACAAACTGCCGTTTACCCCAACTTGTCCAATCTGCCAATGCGTTGTCGCAATTGAGAAGGACGATGTTGGTGGGTATCGTGTCAAGTGCGAGAACTGCAACCTCGAATGGGCAGCATCCCCGTTCTCCAGCCAGCATGACGAAGTTGAATGGCTTGAGAAGTTCCACAGCTCGGATGTTAACGCCCCCAAACCGGCGACATTCCCTGTTCCTGGTCCGTCAGACACGAAGATTCTGATGGAGATTGCGCATTCAAGCGAGACATTGAAGAAAGCCTATGACCTTGTGTGTCAGGCGTATGACCTGATAAACGAAGACAAGGTTGCGAGGCAGTACATCAAGTTCCATTCAGAGGTGAAATGGCACAAGTTCGTGTGGGACATCCTCATGAAGCAGTACGACAAGGACAACCCTGACAGCAAGGAAGTCTACCATCTTCGGGCGTTTGACTACTATGGCATCCAGCCAGGAATGTATGTCACGGATGGTTGCGTTGACGGTCAAGGTTGAAGGGAGTTGCCGATGAAAAGCGCATTGAGGGAACTACTGAAAACCGAATGGGAATTCATGCTGTTTTGCATTAGAACTACAGCTGAAGTTCAGGAGGAATTCGGCGAACACAGAATAGAAAAGGACAAATGAAATGGGTACAGTAACGATTCAGAAATACACGATGACCAATCCAATCTCGCTCATTGGCGAGGAAGCTGGAATTTGCTGGGGGGCAGACACAACAGACGAGGCGAAGAACTACAAGAGGGGAGTGGATTGCATCAAGTCAGACCACGGCCGCGCGATGGAATTCCCCCAGATTTACCTTGTCCTTGATGGTTGGTCTGCAAAGGTGATACGCGAGTTCTACACGCACATTGGTGGTGCGCCAACCCGGCTTCAGGCAAGCACAAGGTACATTGACTACTCAAAGGGATTTGATTCTGTGACTCCACCTTCAATTTCAGGGAACGAGGAAGCTGAGGAGACATGGAACGAGTTCATGGCTACAGTTGCCCCAACGGTTGAGAAGTTGAAGGAACTGGGAGTTCCAAACGAGGATGCCACGAACGTCCTGCCATTGGCGTACATGACGAAGGTTGTTGTGAGGACGAATCTCAGGAATCTGATTGACATGTCCCGCCAGCGTCTTTGCACAAGGGCGTATTGGGAATTCAGGCAGTTGATGAAGGAAATCTTCTGGCAGTTGGAAAACTATTCCGACGAATGGGAAGACCTAATCTACGACCTCAATGTGTTCAAGCCAAAGTGCGAGTTGCTTGGCTACTGCCCCGAGACAAGGGGATGTGGGAAGAAGAAGGGCAAGAATTGACGGCGTATTCCATATACAATGTCCAGACCAAAAGCATGACGAAGGTAAATCCATTGTCATGCACTTTCCCTCCTCTTCCAGTGAAGAAGTACGATATAATATACGCAGACCCTCCGTGGGACTATGGGGGCAAGACGCAGTTTGACCGCTCAATGATGAAGAAGTACAACGAGGGATTTGAGAAGGGGATATTCCTCAGCTCTGCCTCGTTCAAGTACCCCACGCTCACCATTGCGCAGTTGAAGGAACTGAAGGTGTGTGACATAGCGAACGATGACTGCATTATGTTCATGTGGACAACGGGTCCGCACCTTGCAAATGCAATTGAATTGGGTTCTGCATGGGGGTTTGAGTACAAGACAGTTGCGTTCGTGTGGGACAAGATGGTGCATAACCCAGGAAGGTACACCCTTTCCCAGACTGAGTTTGTGCTGCTGTTCAAGCGCGGCAAAATCCCTTCTCCAAGGGGAGCGCGTAATGTGAAGCAGATGGTTTCAGTGCATAGGACAAAGCACAGTGAGAAGCCAGAGGAAGTGATTTCGGGGATAACCAGGATGTTTCCAAGTCAGAGCAAGATTGAACTGTTCGCTAGAAGAGGTTATGATGGATGGGACAACTGGGGTTTGGAAATACCAGAGTCCAATCTGGAGATACTTTCGCAAGGCGAATTGAATGAGGAAAACGAAAATGAAAGTGACAATTAATGGCATTACATACGAGGGGACTGAAGAGGAAATCAGGCGCATTGTCGCAGACCCTCCGCAAGTTGGTTGTCCAGTGAACCAGCCCATTGAGTTCCCGGACAATACCGAACGCGAAATCCACGAATGGCCGATGAGGACATATCCTTGGCCCGATTCTGTTCCACACTATCCTTGGCCCGACAGTACCCCGCACACCTGGCCGAATGTCAATCCAACGAACCCTAACGATTGGCCGTGGAGGAACTGGGATGGAACGCCAAGGGTGACATGCAGCGCGTTGAATGAACTGTTTGGAGAGCTGTGATGACCTGGCAAGTGATATTGGTTCTCATGCTCCTTGGGCATCTTGTTGCCGACTATACCCTTCAGGGATGGTTGGCTGATGGGAAGCAGAAGTCCTGGTGGAGAAAGATATTCGGTGGACACGAAGATGCTGTTCCCGACAAGTACAAGCATGACTATAAGGCCGCTCTTGTCTGTCATGCCCTCTATTGGAGCATCTTCATCTGCGCCCCATTCTTTGCGTCAAGTTGGTTCATTGTTGCGGTTGTCTTGAACACGGTTGTACACGCCATCGTTGATGACCTCAAGGCAAACCAGCTCAAGATAAATCTGATTCAAGACCAGTTGCTCCACCTTGGTCAGATTCTCATTACATTCGGGGCGTTCATGTTTCTGTAAAGAGAGGTTGAATAATGGACAGTGCAAAGGCAATTGAAATCGTGAGGAAGTACATTGAGGAACATCTGGACAAGTCAGACAAGAAAACTGACTTTGATGTGTACATCGTGTGGCAGTGCTACATTCTGGGCAACGCGAAGTGGCTCATTTCCTCAACCCTGTACGATGGCATGTACTACGAGGTGACATGGGATTCTGACAACAAACACGCCTACCTTGACGCATACAAGAAATGGGAAAACCGGTCAATCCCCATTTACTGACTATGAAAAGCCGTGGAATGGCAATTTTCCTTGCCCTCTTGTTTGGGGGATTGGGCTTCCACAAGTTCTACCTTGGGAGGCCGTGGCAGGGACTGCTCTATTTCCTTTTCGCGGAAACCTACATTCCCTTCATCATTGGGTGGTTTGAGGCGTTCAAGTACTGCTTCATGTCCGATGAGGAGTTTTACGCCGAATACGGATGACCCCCTTGACAAAGGGGGCGTTTTGATGTATAATGTATGCGTATGAACAACCCTAATAGTTTAGATGTGTTTGACGTGCTAATCGTCATTTTCGTGACGCTGAAGGTGATTGGCGTTCAGCCTGTCGCTGGCTGGCCGTGGTGGGCGGTGCTCATGCCATTCTGGTTTGTGCTTGCCATCCTAGCCGCTGCTGGAATCTATGCGTGGTTTACCAAGGACAAGAAGGAGAAAGCGAAATGAACTTTGGAATTCCTGATAAATGCCCCGTATGCGGTGGCAAACTTGAAATCCTTGAAAGCAAGGACGGTGTGAAGAACCTCTTTTGCGTGAATGAGCAATGCCCCAGCAGGTTCAACGAACAAGTCTCCGCGTTTTGCGAGAGGCTTGGCATCATGGGCGTGTCAAACACCACGCTGGAAAACTGGGGCATCAAGACCATCAAGGACATTGTTGATTTTGAGCCGTGCCATTTTCCGGGGCACAAGTCCGAGGTGAATTTCGCAAACGAGCTTGACAAGAAGATGTGGAACGCGCAGAAGGTGGACATTTTCGTTGCCCTCTCCGCACTTGTCTATGGCGTGGGCCGAAGGGAAATGAAGAAGTTTTGGGACTCCCATTGCGGAGACCAGATTCTCTATGGCGGCATTCACATTGACTGCGCAACCGTGAAGGAGCAGACAATCATTGACGCCGTTCCAGCGCTGAAGGAGGCTTACGAAGCCATCATCCTCAACAAGAAGTACCATGAGCCAAAGGTGGTTTATCAGGTTCCCGCCATTGAGCCAGAGAAGGGGACGATTTGCTTCACCGGCAAACTTGAAACCATGACCCGTTCCCAGGCGCAGACAAAGGCTCGTGAACTTGGATATGGCATTGAGGAGTCCGTCTCAAAGGGACTTGGCACATTGGTGGTGGCTGACGCTGGGTTGAAGGGCGCACCTTCATCCAAGTTGAAGAAAGCCCAGAAGCTGGGCGTGAAAATCATGTCAGAATCCGAATTCAACGCACTGTAAGGAGAATGAACAATGGCAAGCAAGAAGAAACCTGCATTGACTGAGGTCAAGGACTTCAATGGAACTCCCGTCCATGTTGGGGACAAGGTTGTGTATATCCAAAAGGGCGTATATGGTGGCAGTGCGGAACTGGCGTTTGGCACTGTTGAAGGTCTGTCAAGGGTGTTTGGCGCGGATTGCGTTGTGATTAAAGATATTGTCAGAACCATGAAACCCACATCGCAGAGCATCTACAAAATCTAAAGGAGAATGAACAATGGAGAAACTGATTGAAAAGATTGTTGAGGCGAACAAGGCGTACCGCGCCGGTTCACCTATCATGTCCGACCAGGACTATGACGACCTTCTTGAATCCCTCAAGTCAGAAATGTCCGAGGGCGAGTACGAGGAATTCGTTGCCACCTTGAATGAGGGAACTATTGAGAAAAATCTGGATGGCAAGGTCAAGCATCCCTCCATTATGGGTTCATTGGAGAAGCTGAAGGCTGAGGAGCCAGAGATTGTCAAGAAGTGGATTAAGGAGAATGTTGAACACAGTCTTTCTGTGTCCGCCAAGGTGGATGGCATTTCGTCACGCGCAGAATACCGCAATGGGAAACTTGTGAGTCTCACAACCCGTGGGGATGGGTACTTTGGACAGGACATTACTTCCAAGGCGAAGTACATCAAGGGACTCCCACGGACAATCCCCCATGGTCCGTGGGACAACTTCACAGGTTCCATCCGTGGCGAGTTGGTCATCATGCGAGAGGACTTTGATGGAATCAAGGACAAGTACGCGAACCCCCGCAACGCCTGCGCAGGAATCATGAACCGCAAGGATGGTGACAAGAAGTTCAACGAGGCTGAGGCGCGTTTGGTTTCGTTCGTTCCTTATTCAATCCTTGGCAACCAGTATGCCAAGGAGGAGCAGTTTGGTTTCCTTGAGGATGTTGGCTTCAATGTTGCGTGGAATGTTCTCATTGACAAGAGTGGGATTGACGACACCATCGTTGACTGGCTCTTCAGGACTGCACAGGACGAACTGCCCTATGAGACTGATGGGCTTGTGATTTGCGACTCCGAGTGGCGCAACGAGGACAAGTACCGGCCCGATGGATGCAAGGCGTTCAAAATCAACCAGAGTGCAGGCGTCACGAAAATCATTGGCTTTGACTGGGGTACGCCTAGCGCGAATGGCAAGTTCACGCCCGTTGCCCTTCTTGAGCCTATTCAGCTTGCTGGCACAACCGTGAAGCGCGTTACCTGCAACAACATCACATGGATGGAGAAGATGGGAATTGAGATTGGCAAGACCGTGAAGGTGCTGAAGTCTGGGGAAATCATCCCCAAAATCATTGAGGTTATTGACTGACATGGGGAACAAGGTTGACATATACGAATGTAAGCACTTTGAGTACGAGTACGATGATTTCGGAAAGTACTGTTGGTGTCATTGTCCCGAGAGCGGGTATAGGGAATGCCCAAGCGAGGACATCTACGCAATGCAGTTCTGCCCATGCTTCATTAGGGGGAAGTTGCGTGGAACGTGGGAACCCGACAAATATGAAATTGACTACGGGAAGAAATTCAAGAAGCAGATGGTCAACGAAGCCAACGAGCGCGAATTGAAGGAACTTGCAATGTTGAAATATTTGAAGAGGAAGTACGAGTCATGAGCTTAAAGTACAGGGATTTGAGAATGAAATGCGAACTGTTTAGATTGGTTGACCCAACGCTGGCAGAAGACCCAATGAGGCATCCAGACCCAGAGGTTGTGGTTGTGGAGGATTTCAGAGCGAAGTCCTTTGAGGAGGCGGCTGCGCATGTTGCAGAGTATTCCAAGGCTCATCCTGAACACACTTGGTATTTCCGTATAAGGCATGACAAGTCTGACTATGGGCTTTGGCACAAGGACGGCGTGTGCAGCTTTGGGTTCAACGATGTGGACGAATGGTTCACCAAGCGCATTGTGAAGTACCGCATCCAGTTGAAGGAACTCAAGAAGGAATATGCAAGTCCCGAAACCAAGGCAGACGAACTTAAGCGCGTTCACTGCTGCAACAACATCACCCATGTTCTGTGTAGGGTTGGAAGGTTGCGCAAGATGTCCGCCAACAAGTTCTGGCGTGGACTTGTAAAGGCTTGGGTTGCAACTTGCGATTGGTGCAGCTGGTGTCTGAAGGACAAGTGGGTTGAAATGTGGAAAGACCACAGGTGGAAGAAGGAACAGTTGGCGTATTGGAAGAAGAACAAGCACGACATCACCGAGTGGTGGTCGTTGGAACTTCATCTGCTCAGGGACTTGAAATGGAATCTCAACCGTCTCATTGACGATGGTTATGCCATGAATACCGAATTCATCAAGGACGTTGTCACTGAGGAATATGGTGGGGAGCCTGACTTCAACCTTGACGAAGCCATGAACAAATACTTCACTGGCAAGGGGAACGAGAAACTTGAGGAAAAGGCAGTTCAGCGCCAGAACGAAACCTACGAGCGCATTTGCCATCTGGTAGACCTCTACACCTTCTACTACAATCAGGAGATTGACGATGAGGATGCGTTCACATCTGAACAGAGGACTGACGACATGAAGCCAATCCTAATGCCTGGGACATACGATATGCTGGACTACAAGGCAATGATTGCAAAGGGTGATGAGTGCTGGCGAGAGATATGGGAACTTGTGAAGAGGTATGGTCAGCAAATGGGTGATTGACAACAAGTCAATCAATGGTAAATAATACCCGCCATGATTTCATACCAGTACATACCAAACAACATCTGCACATCGCTAATCAAGGTTGAGATTGACGAAACCACGAACACCATCCACCAAATCTACATCCTTGGTGGATGCCATGGGAATCTAACTGCCATAATGAAACTGTTGCAAGGCAAGGACGTGGACTAGTGCATAGCTGACCTTGAGGGCATCCAGTGCGGCAAGCGCGGTACCTCTTGTCCTGATTAGATTGCAAGGGCTTTGAAACTGTACAAGGAAGGAAAATGGAACAATGAATCCGAACGATGAAAACGAGGTAAAGGGACTGAGGTCTTTGAAACTTGCGGAAACCCTATCCAATCTTGTTGGTCTGGTGGTGACTATCAAGGAGGAAACCTGGGACGAGTCAAGAAAACTCTTCAAGAAAGCCTATGTTAGCAAAGGGATTGCCGCCACAGAACTTGAAGTGGAGCCCGTTCGCCATGTAACCATCACCTTCACAGATGGAACGTCAAAGGTTTTCTTTTCGTTTGAGGGAATGGACATTTTGATTGGGAAGTTTGGGGAGTATGGTTCGGTAGCCGAGTACCTTGGATGCGAGGCAAGCACCCTTTTCAGGTGATGTTTTCAAGTGAAAGATTGTAAATAATACCAAAGAACGAAACAACACAATTTCATCTGAGGTATTACTACAATGGCAGATTTGACAGAAAAGAAATTCGGACATGTGATTCCACCACCTCCACCACCACGTCCTTATCCAGTTCCATTTCCACCGGCTATGCCAATTCCACCTGGAATGACAATGCAGGACTGGATGTCATACATCAATTCCTACATTGACGTCAGAGCAAGGCAACTTTATGACAAGCTGAAGAGCCTTATTGCAGCATCAGATCAAGACCAGGAGAAGGATTACATTCTGCTCAAGGACTGGACTACTCATGCTATTCACAAGCTATACATAGACAATGGAATAATCTACACAAGGGAGGGTAGGTCTGTTGGCGAGATTCCCAACGACTTGTATGAGGACGATAATACTGAATAGCCTAAGTGATTGGCATTTCACATAAAATGAACATGGCTGGGAAAACTCCCAGCCATTTCTTTTTGCTTTGTGTCATATTGTCTCACTTTATTTTCCATCCATCCCAGATGTAGTTTGAACTGTTTTTGAACCAGTCAAACTGTGGATTAGCCCTGTCAACCGCGTTGGTTTCGGGGATTGAGTTTGTTGAAACCACCACTATCTCCTGCTTGGGTGGTTCATGAACCTTGTTCTGCTCCTCCATTGTGACAAATGGAATCAGACATGCTCCTGCAACTATGCAGAGAAATCTCATAAAAGATGCTTTCCAGTTCATGGTTGTGTGTCCTCGTCTATTTTTCTATATTTACCATAAACCCCTATGATTTCGGGGCTTCATTTGGTAAATATACACGACAACTTGGAAAACTATGGTGAGGCGCAATGGCTAAAAGAACTAAAAGAGACTAGGAAGATGACATGGCTAAGTCCTTGGAGTGCTTTAAGAACCAGCCAAACATCAACATGGTAATCCCTTGGATTTACGAAATGGCACAGAATATGGCAAGTTCAAGAGACGGTGATTCAGAAGACGAAGTTGAGAATGACCTTAAGTGTTTTCTCAACCAGCCCAATATCAACATGACTATACCCTGGATTTACCAGATTTACAAGTCAGTTAAGTCTGGTGGGGGTTCTGGTGGTGGTAGTGGTGAATAGGAGGACTATTCAATCAGATGGGAAGACCTCACCGGGCAAGATGATGTGGTGGATGAGCCTTAACAATATGGAGAAAAACTATGGCAGGACCCAAAGTAACATTCAAGGTGACAACTTCCGACAACATGCCCGACATTTCAAATGGGCAGTTGATATTTGTTGAGGACGAGAAGAAAATCTATCTGGATTTCCATGGAGAAAGGAAATGCTACACTCCTGACGTCTCCAATGCCATGAACTACATTGGAGTCTTTGACACCGATTCCGACTTCAACCCAACTAAGCCGGAAACATGGAGAATTGGTGGAGAGACGATAGGAACGCCAAAGGAGAAGGACATAGCCGTGTTTGGAACGAAGGAATTCATGTTCAGAGGGGGGCGTTGGTGGGAAATCGGAGACGAAGACGCTCCAACATGGAATTGATTTGCAAAGGATTTTGCATTTGAAAACACCCCTTGTTTTTTATACTTTAGTTGTAAATATTAGATGAATACAAAATGAGGTTTAGAATTTCCCATGGGGAGTTGTGTTCTCATTGGGATTTGCAAATCACAACAAAAACACATAAGAGGTAAAACATAATGGCACAAGTAAAATTCTATTCCACTACCGCAGCTGATTATGCAGCACAAGTTTCTGCTAATACAGTGAATGGTGGTGGAGTTTACTTCGTTGATGGTGGCGAACTCTACAAGGGAACGCAGCGTTTCGGTCTTGGACGAGTCACTGTTGACGCAAGTTTCGTTCCATCCACATCTACAAAGGATGGTCAGGCTCGTGGTGATATTGTTGTCACTGGAACTGGCGCAGGATGGGTCTTTGATGGTGAACATTGGCAGAGCGTTGGTGGCGACATCGGAACCATCACAAGCTCATGGCAGGCTGACATCTCCACATGGACCGCGGGACTTTCAGTTGGTGACGCGAACAGCTACATCACGAGCATTTCCCAGGCAGCCGATGGTAAGGTGACTGCAAGCGCAGTGGCATTCCCAACACTCGCAACTGGCACGACAGACGGCACACTGAAACTTGGATCTGGAGCAGATGCCAAGGTTTCTGGTTGGGACACGGTAAAGACCGACATCTCCAACCTCCAGGCAGTGGTTTCCTACAGTGGATCCGGCGATAGCGTTGTGACGGCAACCACAGGTTCCTTCACGAACCTGACGGTCACAAGCACTGCAACATTCAGTGCAACGACAGTTTCCGCTGACACTCTCACGATTGGTGGAAGCACAGTTGAGCAGTTGGCCGACAAGCAGATTGCTGCAATTTCAGCGGTTACGGAATCCGGCACGGATACGAATGCCGGAATCACGGTGAGTGTCACGACTTCCTCGGGTTCCGTGGAGACAGTGACGGTTGCAGGTCCTTCAATTGCGACAGAGATTCGCGCCTCGGGGACTGCAGATGATACGAGAGTTGCTTCCGAGAAGGCTGTTCGTGACGCTGTGAATGCGGCAGTAAGTACACTTGACAACGCAATGCACTTCGTTGGTGTCACATCTGACGCAGGTATGGCACAGGATTGGACGGGAACTCCTTCTGACATCGATGGTTATAGCGCCGCCGACAAGAAGGAAGGTGACATCGTTCTCGCTGGCGTGAAGGAATACGTGTGGAATGGTAGCAAGTGGGAGCAGATTGGCGACCAAAACGTTCTTGCATATAGCAATCTTAATTCTACAGTCATTGCTGGAGCAACAACGCTTCCTACTGCGGTCACCAACCTTGCGTCCGCAGTTGACACGATCAACGCCAACCTTGGTACCGCGGCTTCCCTGAGTTATTCCACCGAGGTTGCGAATGACAGCACGCTTCCTACAGGAGCGGCAGTCACGACCTTCGTTGGCAGCGAGATTACCACATCCATCAACGCCCTCAGCTCGAACGTTTCCTCCAGCAACCAAACTGGACTTACGGTCAGCGTTGTGGAGACGTCCGGTGTCATCACAGGAGTTCAAGCCGAACTCGTGTGGCTCGACGCAGATGGCGACCCCCTCTAATCCTACCAAACATAGGATTGCAAATGACAAGTGGACTAGGGAAATCCCTAGTCCATTTTTCGTATAATTGTAGTTGTGCAATCATAGAGGTCACATAACATGGCAGCAAAGAAGAAACCAATAAAAAAGGTTGATGTGGAAACCACACCAAAGCCCAAGAAACTTCAGATTCTTGTTCCACAGTACAAGGAAACCAAGGAGGTTCTGAAATCCCTTCTGGATTCCATAGCCCTTCAGCAGGGTATTGACTTCAACGACATTGGAGTTGTCATAGTGAACGATGGCTACCCAAAGTCAAAACTTTCTGACAAGTTCCTAAAGTCCTATCCATTCAAGATTGACTATCATATGGCAAAAGACCATCTTGGAGTTTCGGCAACTAGGAACGCATGTCTTGACCACGCCACCGCAGATTATGTCATGTTCTGTGATGCTGACGATATGTTCTTCTCCATGGTTGGCTTGAACATCATCTTTGTTGAAATGGACAAGGGCTTCAATTCCCTGACCACGAAGTTCTACGAGGAAGTCAAGAGGGATGGCAAGTTCTGGTTCACGGAACACAAGTAGGACAGAACCTTCGTGCATGGCAAGTTCCACAAGAGGCAGTATCTCATTGACAAGAACATTCGGTTCAATCCAGAATTGACTGTCCATGAGGATTCCTATTTCAACTACATGGCAACAACCCTTGCTGACGACCCTGACTCAATCAAGTATTCTGATGTGCCTATCTACCTCTGGAAATGGCGTGACGAGTCCGTGTGCAGGCACGACCCATTGTACATGCAGAAGACGTACAAGAACTACATTGACTCCATCACGGCACTTGTTGACCAGCTCATCACAAGGGGCAAGGAAGCCAATGCAAACATGCTTGTTTGCACCCAGATGTTCGACACCTACTACTTGATGAACACGCAATCTTGGCTCAAGCAGGACAATCAGGAGTACAGGCTTGACACTGAGAAGAGGTTCAAGGAGTTCTACGAGAAGTATGGCGAGAGGTTCAACAAGCTGGACAATGCGTTCAAGCTGACGGTATCAAACCAAGTCCGCGCCAATAAAATCAAGGCTGGAATGGAAATGGAAAAACAGACCTTTGAACAGTGGATTGACTACATCAAGGGACTGTGACGGTAAATGTAAATGGGGGAAAATGAAGGTTGGTTCAATTAAGAACCAACCTTGATTTGTTTTATGCAAAATTATTGTCAGCTTGGCATGTTCCAAGTGATGTTGCTTGGACATCCAGCATCAATCATTGCCTATTTGACATTTTCAGCATTTCCACCATTTGCAATTATTGTAACACTTTCTAAATAATTGCAATTTATAAAAGCATACTGTCCAATACTTACTACACTATCTGGAATAGTTATATTTATTAAACCACTATTGCTAAAGGCATTCCTTCCTATATTAGTAACACTGTTTGGTATTACTATATTTGTTAAATTTGTATTCGAGTCAAAAGTATTATCGTCAATAGTTGTTACGTTAGAACCAATTATCATACTTGTGATGTTTTCACACAAAGTAAATGCTCCACCTACAATGCTTATAACAGATGATGGAATTATAACCTCAGTCAATGTGCCACACATGTAAAAAGCATTGTCAATAGAAGTAACAGCATTTCCAAATTCTACTTTATATGCAGTCTAAAAATCATTATTAAATCCAAATGTTCCTTCAATCAAATAGTCATCATAGTCATTTGGTTCACTTGACCACCAGATTCTCGTAACTGCCCTTGTAGCGGGACCAGTTGTTATCGTGATGTTTCCACCATTCAATGTGTTTATGTTTACCATTTTGTCTTTACCTCATTTTAAGGTGTTTATACTATTTACCATTTCCATCGTTTGTTGTATAATATGATGAAGGAGATTATCATATGTCTGAATCAAAGAGAGTTGTAACGATTGGTGGAACCGGGTTCTTCAACCTCTTGTTCCTTGTGTTTCTTGTCCTCAAGCTGACGAAGGTGATTGACTGGAGCTGGTGGTGGATTACCGCCCCTCTTTGGGGACCGATTGGGGTTTGCGTTGTTTTATTCATAATCGGAGCCCTTCTGATAGCATTGGCGGATGGTTACACTCATGGAAAACGAAGACCCTAAGATAGTTTGCGGCCTTACTTCATATCCAAAGCGAATCAAGAATTGCTATCGGGTGATAAAATCCCTGTTGGAGAACACGGTTGTCCCCGACAGGATTTACCTCACTCTAGCCAGACCACAATTCAAGAACGACCTTGATGACCTTCCACCACTCATCAGGAAACTTGTGATAGAAAACCCAAGGGTGTTCATAAACTGGGTGGACATTGACACAAAGGCGTTCAAGCAAGTTATGCCAGTGCTTCAATACCTTGAGGACGAGGACATCATAATATGCTGTGATGACGACATTCTCTATCCATCGGACTACATTGAAGCTAGATTGACGGACATGAAGGAGTTTGATGCACCTTTGACTGGTTGTATTACCCAGACTGGGCGGACACTTTACGAGAAATGGGGCATACCAAGTTCAACTGGATATGTATGTTGTTTCAAGAAGAAACATATAAGGCACATTGAGACATTTGTTGACCAGAAGGTTCTGCACACTTTCAATGCTGATGGAACATACGCAATGGTGGAATGGTTGAATGGATATGTTGCGCATGACGTTACGAAGTACGATAGGGACTGGATGCACGAACATTGCTCTTGGAACGAAGTGTACCCTGGACGGGAGAATGGCGTATACATGTTTGGGAATGACATGCTAGATGTGTTCAGGAATCGTGTTTGCGAGCTGACTGGTAAGGACATCTTTGACAGCAAGTCCGCATTGTTCAGCAAGGGATTCTTTGCCCAATGATGGTAAATACCATTGCAATTGGAGAAATGCAATGGCTGTTCAGAATTTTCTATGCACAATCATGACGGTCGATGAGTTGACTGCGATGAACCTAAACAGGACGATGACCACCTATTCGGTGACGATTTCAAATCCTGATTCGGCAAACCAATCCCTTTGGACTGTTGCCTTGATTAAGGACGACGACACCTATGTTTTGAATCCAACTACAGGGACATACACTGGAATTGTTGCGATACAGGTGAATGGAACGGCATATCAGACCCAGTAGGGAGGGAATTCCACATATTACAAGGTGACCGGAGCGAACAACTATGTATATCTCAATGGACAGACCTCTCCAGTGACAACGAGATACCACCTTGACTTGACGTAGAACACCACGATTCAATTCTTTGAGGAGTCTCCTGTGCCATCGTACAGCGTTCAGATTGTGAATTCTGGTTTTAATGGCTATCCAAGTTATTGGACAGTCGTTCTCACGAAGAGCGACAATACAACTGTAACGGCGAATGCGTTCACCACATATGCGGACATTGTTTCCATGCAAATAACGGGCTTGGCTTATCAACATCCAGGTGATGGTGCGGCTGCGTATTGTCGCATTACGGGAGAAGACAACACACTTTATTTTGATGGTTCAAGTTCACCAGAAACAACAACTTACAACTTGAATCTAACATAGAACACGAGAATAGTTATGATTTTTTCTGCAGGATGCTTCAGCAAGAACATGATGGTTCGCATGGCAGATGGAACGGACAAGCCAATTGGGGAAGTCAGACCAGGAGACTTTGTAAAGGCGTACAATTGCGAACACAACAAGGACAACGAGGAACTTGTCAACAGCGAGGTAAGGTTCTCGTCTGCAGGATTGTACCAGACAGAGCCAAAGTACGAAAAGTACACCTTCTCCAATGGAACCGTGATTGAGATTGTCAACAGAGACCGCCTCTACAATGTGGAGGAGAACAAGATGAAGTGGACTGACGAGTGGGCGATTGGAGAACACGCCCTCACATACGATGGTCAGGAAGTTGCTTTGGTTTCCCATGAGACAATCCATGAGGAGATTGAGTTCCATGTTTTCGCAAACGACTACTACAACTACTACATCAATGGTCTGCTTGCTGGACAGAAATCGGCAAGGTATCCATTCTTCCCTTCAAGGGGATTTGGAACGTCCTCCATCACGAAGAACTGAGGTATAATTGAAGGCGATGAAGAAGTTTTTCTACAACATCTGGGCAAAGTTCCTCACCTGGTTCGGTCAGGTCAAGGTATTCACCTCCGGTCTGATTCCAGTGTTCGCATACGACCCAGACCCATTCGTGGTGACTGGGTATGACATTCTTCAAGTAATGGATGTAATCTAGCCTGGGGATGTCCTTATCAGAGGATTCAACAAGTACCTTGACGGAAAGTTCATTCCAGATGATAAGGGGTATTCACATGCTGGTTTGTATGTTGGAAACAACGAGGTAATACATTCAGCCGCCCCATGCGTATAGAAAATCCACGTCATTGACTTTTGCGAAGCTGACCGTATGATGGTTCTCAGACCACTGGAAGGTCAGAAGGAGGCGGTTGACCTTGCCAACGAGAAGCTGAAAGTGCCATACGACTTCAACTACAAGACTGACGAGAAGAAACTGTACTGCTTTGAGCTGATTGCTGTGTGCTATCCAAAGGCGAACATCCAGACTTACAAGATAAAGAAGTTCTTTGGATTGATTAAGCGCAACTGCTACATAGCGAAGTCAATTTACCTGAATCCATATTTCAAGCGGATTTTTGAAAGGAATGAAAAGACGTGAATAAGAGAATGGTCAATCTATGCAACTTAAAACCAAGGGCATGTAGGGCATTGGAGACATTCTCCAGTGACTCGCAAGACATTTCCAAGGTCTGGAACAGATTTGACAAGATTGTGTGTGTTCATTATCTTCCATACAAGGAACGTTTTCAGGCAATTAAGGATGAACTTCAAAGAATTGGAGTATTGAATCTTCCATAGTTTGAATGGTTTTTCACCGTGTCAAATCCCTATTACAGGGAAATACTTGGTACTGAGTTTGTGGACAAACAGTATGTCAGGGAACATAACATCAACTACACAGTTGACAGTTTGAATCTTATGATTAGGTTTCATGAACTGGGATTGAACAGTGTTTTGTTGATAGAGGACGATGTGCAGTTCATTGACAATGTTAATGTGATTGCCAGGTATGTTGGGGCAATGCCATCTGACTTTGATTTCGTGAATCTTGACCCGTGGTATTGGTCAGAAGATAGGAGAAAGGTAAAGGAGCAGATGAGATATCTTAAGATGAAGAACGAGCGTGGAATATTGTTTGACAAATTCAATGTCCTTCCAGATGGTTTGTCCTTGTTTTAGACATCGTTCATTGCGTTTTCTGGAAGAATGATTGACCATGTGATATAGAACGATTTCGTTCAGTTGAAGCCATTTGACCATTATTTCATCAATAGGGGGACTTCAGACGAGAACTTCAACAGATATGTCTCCACCATGAACATAGGGAGATAGAAGTTCTATGAGATAGCACAGGACCCGATTACCGACAGATATGTACAATGAAGGTAGGTGATTTGCAATGGCATTGTTCTCCATAATAACTCCCATGTACAATTCAGAGAAATACCTTCATGGGTATTTCTTCAATGTGCTTAACCAGAAGTTCAAGGACTTTGAAATCGTCTGCATAGACGATAATTCCATAGATGGAACTTTGAAAACACTTAAAAGGTTCCAGAAAACAGATGGACGAATCAAGGTCATTCACAACCAGCAGAACCTCGGTCCTGGGATTTCGCGCAACATTGGCATGGAGGAGTGCCATGGGGAATACGTGTGGTTTGTTGATTCTGACGATATGTTTCCCAGTTTTGAGACTTTGAATGTGGTTGCCAACTGGATTGGGAAAGGCGGAAATCCAGATGTGGTATGTGGAAATCTAATGTTCAGAAGGGAATTCAGCAGCAGAATATCTGAAACCATTTCATCTGAGGTGGACGGTTCTCGGAAGTTCAACAACGATTATGTTGACTCAAACCATCTGCAGGGAGTGTGGTATTTCCAGAGATATGCGTTCAAGAGGGATTTTCTGGTGAAGAATGACTGCGCGTTTCCAGACAAGCGCAGTTACGAGGATGTCATTTTCCTAACACATGGGTTGAAAATGGCGAAACGAGTGTTTTGTGTTGATGCTCCACTCTATGTCTATACGCAATCGGACAGATTTCTGGACCGGGACATGTCAACTGAAGAGAGATTTGTTCATTTTCTGGATGGGATAATCCAGACTATTTCAATATTAAAGGAATATTGCTGGGAAAAAGCAATTCAATTCATAGGGGGAAAACTTGACTTTACATTGAGTCATTATGCCAGCAAGTTTGAGAGCAGTCAAATGGTCAATGAAAAAATCAGGGAAGTGAAAAATCTGATATGCAAAGAAAGTGGGTGAATCTATGGAAAACAATATAGTGAATTATGTGTTCGTACACAACAGGGAGATAAAGGAACTTTTCATATAGGAATCCGAAAAGGCGAATTCCAATGTCCTCAAGTACTGCAAGTTTTTATGTAGTAGAAATCCAGAACTTTCTGATTTCACAGACGATGATGATGTAATCAGCGTATACGATGAAAAATATTAGGAATTAAATGGCATATTGAGGATGCATACTGGAATCATGTTGATGTTGGACAATCCACAAAAGTTTTTTGAACCATATGATGTCATAGGGTTCCAGAGATGCACTATGGTATATGAGTTTCCTGTTATGCGCGATATGACAAAATTTGAAAATGATAAAATATATTTGTGGTCAACCCCAAAATAGATGACTAGAAAGGATTAGATGCTGAGCTGGGGAATGGGCTGGTGGCACGATGAGGTGAGACAATCTATAATTCCTGTTTTCAATCAAATTGAAACCATGGTTGGTGTTGATAATGAGGTGAAAAATTTTGTAAATTGGTTCATGCACTGTGACGATACGAGGTTTTTCTTCACGGTTGGGATGTTCTTAGATAAGGGAATGTTGCCCAAAATTAAATACATTTATGAAAAATCAATAAGCACATGGACAAAACTTGTTCAGATTGTCAATGAAATTGATGTTTAGAGGGGCGTTAAAAGTGGATTTATGGGAAGCATGGATTCATTTGATATGATATAGGAATACTACTATTGCACATTTATTGGAATGCAAAATATTTATACTGATGGTTTGTAGAACCTTTTTCAATTCAAGGATGACAAATACCATTGTAGGGGTAGATGAAATGAAGAAGATTGTCTGCGTGATACCGGCTAAGATTACAAGTGAAAGGTGTCCAATGAAGAACATCAGACCGTTTGCTGATTCAACTCTCCTTGACATAAAGATTGAACAGGCAAAGCGAGTTGGGGTGTTTGACGAAATAGTTGTCAATACTGATTCTGAAATCATTGTGGATATTGCCAAACGCCAGGGGGTTTTATGGAAACTAAGACCTCATGAATATACCATCTGTGGAAACCATGAATTCCATCAATATATTGCAATGTCTGAACCAAACTCAATAGTGTGCTTGTTCAGTTGCACAAGTCCTTTGTTGAATGACAATACTGTTGTCAAGTGCGTGGAGGAATACTAGAAAATTGACGAAGAGTGGGTGTCTGTGAACACTGTGGTAGAACACAAGACATTTTTGTTTGACAATGGAAACCCCATAAACTTTGACATGAATTGTTTTCCAAGAAGCCAAGACCTTAAACCAATATACGAGTACACAAGTGGCGTGGCTATTGCCGACTCCGACTATGTTGTGAAGAGTCATGGTTGGTTCATGCTGAAGAATCACCATTTTGTAAATGTGAGTAAAATTGAAGCCATTGACATAGACTATGAAGATGACTTTCAGCTTGCGGAAATTCTATACAGGAGGAAAATTGAAAATGAGGGAATTGACAAAACAGGAGTTCTTTGACAGACTTGCAAAGTCTTTGGATTCGGGTTGCAAGGACGACAATCTATCTATAAAGAGCATAACGCCAATTGGCGATGAGCCAATAATATTGGAGGATGTTGAATCGTCTGACTATTTCTTCTCCCAGTCAGGAGGAATAGTCACATTTCTGTTCCCCACAAACGGGCTTGAGGCAGAATTGAATGTGGATGCGTACAGTAAGAATTTGCTTTCGTTTGAGACAAGGGAAGGCGACTATGTTCCATGTGGGGAATATGGGGAATAGTTTGTTGGGATAAGCCATGGAGACTGACCAGAAGTTCATATATGGACTTGGTGGAGGATGTTGGAGTTATGCCGATATTCCATTTCAATATCGGGCGGATTCACTCTTCAAGGGGACATTTGCGATATACCAAGACTATTTCACACCAAAGTGCATTTTTGACATGGAGTTCTTCAGTGCCAACTGGTTTGACTACAGGAATTGGGAATGTACTGCATGCAAGACTGAATGGCTGAAGGGTCATGTCTTTGACCTTCATTACCTCAACAGAAAGTTGAACCTTGAGCTGTTTCATGTCAACATTTTCAAGGAAGAGCCAACTGACATCAATCTGATGAAAATGCACTTGGACGAGTTTGAGAAGAACAAGTACAGGTATTTCTTCATCATAGATTTCCAGAGGGGGAACTACCAGTTCTTCACCAATGAGCAGCTTCTTGACTTTGAGGACACTATAGGGCGCATTGGCTTTGACTTCAGACACTTCGTGTACATTGATGTTGGAGATGCGAAAGTAAAGAACAGATTTGACAACTGCAAAGTGCCCGTTTTCATAAACGATGTCAGAAACCCACTTGGTTTTGGAAATGAAACCACACCAGAACTGTTCAGAAACACCAGATGTTTTTTCGCAGAACATATGGATTATGTGAAAAACATATCTGGTATTGAATGATGTATAATTATGAATGGAAACGAGGATTGACACCATGACAAAGAAAGAACTGTTTGACTTGTTGAAGGACGTTCCAGACCAGTCTCAGATTGACATTTACGACTTGGACAGGTTTTGCCATCCAGAATGGCGAATTGACTTGGAAAAGTATTTTGATTATGACAATGGTACGCCAATAGTCACGATAGAGATTGGGGGAGGCGAGAATTGACCATGGGTGTTGACATTGACAAGTCTTGTTATATGACCCGCGTGTGGTGGTCAGACTACGATTTGGACTACAGTGACGTCCCGATAGAGGGACGTCTGGATGGAAAACTTCTTGACTTGGAAGGACATGTCCATTCTGACGCCATGTACGTTGAAATTGGAGATACCGTGACATCCATTGGAAACGATGCATTTAGGGATTGCAAGAAACTGGTTGACGTGTTCATTCCAGAGTCCGTAAGGGAGATATGTGATTTCGCGTTCATTGGTTGCGAGTTGTTGAAGGAAATACATTTTCCAAGCAGCTTGCAAAAGATTGGCATATGCGCGTTTTCTGGCTGCAGTTCGCTTGTTGAGGTGGAGATACCAGATGGGGTTGTTGAAATAGGCGAGTCTGCGTTCTTCAATTGCAGTGAACTGACACATGTAGTTGTTCCCAAAAGCGTGAAGTCAATTGGGTATTGGGCGTTTTCCAATTCCAATTCGGCAAAAATAACTTTTGTTGGAAGAACTGAAAACGAAATTGAGGATGTTGAAAACTATCCGTGGGAAATTGATCCCGAATCGTCATTTGAAACGTCTTGATCATATAATCCCATTAGGAGACATTTCCAATGGAACAACTCACCCATGACATTCAGAAGAAGTTTGACGAAGCCAAGACCCTGCTTGACAAGGTTCATGTCCTGCTTGACGACATGAAAAATCCCGAGGTTCTGTACAACAAGTTGCCTGACCTGGAAGAGACAATTGAGGACATTGCGCTGATACAGTGCTTCTACGGCACAGACATAGCAAGAATACGCGCCACCACGCAGGCGCTGGAGTTCAACCTTCAGATGACAGCGAAGCCTTCAACATGGGTTTTCGTGGAGTGTCAGAGGAAGAAGTCCGAATGCGCGTTTCAGTGGTTGAAGAGATATGGCGTGAAGTATGTGTTCGTCCAGATGAAGCCAGAAAACGAGGGCATTATGTTGAAGCATCCCTTGTGGAACATTGGCGTTGCCAACTGCACGGAATCAAAGCTGTGTTTCGTGGATTCTGACGTTGTGATGTGCAACTCGGACTGGATTAAGAAAGCAGCTTCTGAGTTTGATTCTTATGACGTGCTTTCTCTTGCCTCGCATCAGTATTGTCAGGCGTCCGATGATTGCAAGCTGTACGAGACAATCGGCTACAAGTGGGTTTCCACAGGGAAGGTTGACAAGGGGCATGTTGGATTCACATTGGGATTGACAAGAAAGATGTTCAATTTGATTGGTGGACTTGACCCTGCAATCATACTTGACGACATCCACACCTATCATAAGATTCTGGGGGACGAGGCTTTCAAGTCATTTGAGAAGTGGTACAAGCCATTTGACCTTCCATCTGACAGGAAGTTCGGCTATAACGTTGAACTTGGATATGCTGACAACATAGCATGTCATATCTGGCATGGGGATGCGCCATCGAAGTACGACGACCTGACGAAGTTGATGGTTGCGTCTGGGGTGAAGTCAATGTCCGACATGTTTGACTATTCAAGGGGCGACACCCTTCCAGCATGGAAAACGAACACGGCAAAAGGCATGGCATTGAGCAAAACCATTCTCAAATACTACAAGCATGTGAAGAAGAACGAGTTGATGGCAGACAAGCAACCTGATTTTGACATAGTTGGGGAATACAGGTCTGAAATGAGGCGTCTTCTTGGGGAGCCTGACGAGAAGCATCCTTTGTTCGTATGCACTGTGGTGAAGGACAAGTTTGGATTGAAACTTGAGGATTTCACGAAGTTCCGGGATAGGGTTGAGGACAAGTTCATTGGTTCTAAAATCCAGCCAGTTGTTCTGTTCTTCACCGACTGCAAGAAGTACGATTTCAAGGACGAGGGGTTCAACGTTGTTCCAATCAAGAACTACAATCCCGAGGACGAGTTCGCCCAGTGCTTGAGAAAAGATTTGAAATACCCAAAGGGCGTGGTCGTGTATTACATTCCCTTTGATTTGAATGATTTCAATTCAGAAGTATTCATTCCTGACGGAAGAGTGGATTTCCCTAATGGATCCGTGGTTATTTCCAAGGTGAAGTGAAAAAATCCCTCTTTTATTCTGATAATGGGTGTGTTTTCTCATCTTGTTTGGTAAATATGTATATCCAATAGGATGAGAGGTGTACACACGATGGCAAACAATCATGGCAGTTTTTACATAAAGATCCTGAAGATGTTTGGGGTCAAGATAAACATTGATGGCAGTAATCCGCCAACACCAACTCCTTACACTCCAGGTAATTGACAATGGGAACAATACAAATTGGCAGTTTGAAGTCAAGGATAATAACGGTTCAGCCACCACCTCCTTCACCCTATGAATGATGTTGTGGTTTGAAATTCTTTTACTTGATGGGTTCGGTTTCGGACCCATCTTTTTCATATAATTTTCGTGGAGGAAACATTATGTATTCGGTTTATGGCGTTGTTGCAGTTCTGTTCATGTTTGACATACTCCTTCTTTGCATGGGTCTACCAAGCGTGACTGGGTGGATTCTTGACAAACTTGGTTTGTAAAAGTGACTTGCTTCTTGTGGAATTATTGTAAATACCACAAAGGAGCAAGATTGTGACCAATTACTTCTACATATCAGACATTCACTTTGGGTATTAGACTGACACAAACCCAATCAGGCGCACGTAGTATTAGCTGACATTTTCGCATTACAAGCTGAACGGGCCCAAGGACTATGACAACCGCATGACGAAGAACTGGAATGGCATAGTGAAGGACAACGACCATGTTTTCATTCTGGGCGACCTTTCATGCTATGACGTTAGAACTACAATCGGGATATTGAAGAATCTAAAGGGGTAGAAGCATCTCATTCTGGGTAATCACGATTATCAGTTCCTCTATGACAATGACTTCAGAAACCAGTTCGTTGAAATCAAGAACTACAAGGAGCAGAACATTGGGGATGGAGTAAGGCTTGTTTTGACGCATTATCCATTCTATACATGGAACGGAAGGTACAAGGGCAATCCCATGTTCTACGGTCACGTCCACAACTCCTGGGAATACGATTCGTTCAAGCAATGCCAAGAGGCGTTGTACAAGTCCCAGAACGAGAACTACCCATTGAACTCCCTGAATGTCGGAAGCATGATGCCTTGGATGAACATGACCCCAAGGAGTTTCCAGTACTGCATGAACGAAATGCAGAAACAGCAGCTTGAAACCACGAGAAAGTTCAGAACATGAAGGCTTTCATAACCATATTCATTCTACTGTCCCTGCTTGTCCTGGGGATTGCGTTCATCCCCACTTTGATGCCGTGAACCTTTGTTGTATAATTGAAATACAGAAAGGTTATACGATAACATGATGACAAAGGTATGCAATCTGCAGGAAATCGTTTCTGCAATTCCACCATCCGAGGACAATCCCAGGAAATTCACAATCGTCCCCAATTATCCGCTTTGGGTGGATTTAAGCAAGGCAGTGGTGGCAAGGACATTCAATGGGCAGCTTCTGTTTGAAGACGAAAAGGACAGAACCCTTTACAAGCCAGAGACATTTGTTGAGATTTACTGGGATGGAACCCTGTGCGTCACCACCATGTTCACCCCAGAGGTGCAGAGGGAATTGGTTGGATTTCTAGGTGACAAGGACATGACAAGCAAGAGTCCCCACTGGAAGAATCCGAAGGTCAAGGACGATGGCAATGAACTTCCATACAACGAGAGAAAAGCGCTGCCGTCCAAGGACAACGATAACAAGAAGGAGAACGAGGCATGGAACTGAACGAACGCGAGAGGAACATTGTTGACCTCATCAACAACCTGTCGGAAGTTGCGGATGACGAGGCTACAACCTAGGAAGCCATTGACCGAATTCTTGCGAACATCAAGGCTAAGACTGCTGAGAACATCAAGGCTGAAATGGATGAGGCGAACAAGCCCACGCCCAGGCCCACCACGTTGTTCCCAGGTGGCGACATTGCGGAGGGGATGAAAACGGCCATTTCGGACGAGAGACTTAGAATGATGAAGGAACTCACCGAGGAACTCAAGCATGGGCATGACAACGAACAAACCCCGATTTCCCAACTTGTGTTCACGCGCATTCGGGAAGTGAAGGTTCCGACAAAGGCGCATCCAACTGACGCCGGAATCGACTTCTTCGTTCCAGACGCAAAGGCGTGGACTGATGATTACAAGGCAATGGTTCGTACATATTCCAAGAACCCAAACCAGCAAGACCTTGTGTTCATAGGGGTGAATGGCGTTGAAGTTGCTGCTGGGGCGCATGTTGCAATCCCATCTGGAATCAAGACCATAATCCCACAGGGGCTTGCGATGATGATGGTGAACAAGTCTGGCGTTGCAACGAAGATGAAACTAGACCACAGCGCTTGTCTCATTGACTCCGAGTACCGTGACGAACTCATCTTCTGCTTCTTCAACAACAATCAGGACAAGGTTGTGATTGAACCTGGAATGAAAATCACGCAAGGGCTTATTGTCCCCGTGATAAACCTTGAACTGTACGAGGTTTTGAATTGCGTCTATGACGATATGGGCAAGGGCACCGATAGGGGTGGTGGCTTTGGCTCATCTGGGCAAAAGTGACTTTTTGGCAAAAGTGAAAAATCTTTCCAGACCCCCTTGCGCATCTGACCCATTTGTGGTATACTATAGGTGTTGCGAGTGATGGAAAGCAGACATCCCCGATATGGTTCGGGAGGTCAGGCAATAAGTCTTTGCACATGCGAAAGCAGATGTGGTAGGAGCAGGCTCCGCCGCCTTTAGGTCTGGGTTGTGATGACAACAATTCCACCTAGAGGGACGACCTGAAACGCCGCCACGCGCAAAGGGAATAACTGACGCTGGAGCGTAGCGAACTCCCTCAGCAACCCGATTTTTCAATCAAGGAGTAGAAAATGACAAGAAAAGAGTTGGTGAAGTTGTTGGAATCGTCATACGGCGAGAACGATGAAGTCTATGTCCGCTATACTGATGACATTGGCGAGTGCGTTGACAAGGTGACGGGCGTGGGTGATGTGACTCAGACCCACTGCAAGGGACATTATGAAGTCAAGGATGGATATGGGAGCGAATGGCGCGAGTTGGCTGAGGGTGATTCCATCTGGAATTATTCCCGTGAGTGCGTCCGCTATGTCACGGATGAAAAATACGATGTGACGCGCAAGTGCATCATTGTTTGAGGAGCAATTGGGGAATGGACATTCGCAAGCATAGGTTTGTGCCAAACTTCAGCACTGCCACAAAAATCATTGTGGACAAAAAGCGCAAGCAGAAGTCCCGCAAGTTTCTGAACAACCCCAAGAACTGGAGGTAAAGGCAATGAAAAAGGTTATCAAGATTACTGCCTACGGTCACTATCCCATGTATGTCCATGCGGCATATGATAGGGAGGGAAAGGTCATCCGCTATTTTCTGCTCAACTGGCTTCATGACGCAGCTCCCATTGACCCAAAGGATGTGAAGGACGTGATGAAGATTGCGAAAGCCGAGGCAATTGACCGTGGGTTTGATGGCGTTCATGCAACGGTGATTGAGTACAAGCCGAAGACCAAGGAGGCGTGATATGGATGACAAGAAGCAGGAAATTCCAATCCCCCGGACTGTAGGGGAAATGATTGAGTTTCTTCAGAAGTTTCCGAAGGACCGCATACTTGACATCTACTACATGGAACACAATGACTATGGTGGAGATTACGAAACTTCCGCATATTTCATGGAGTTTGAGGAACTCAAGGACTACGGTTCGCTTGAAATCACTGTCCAGTAAAGGAGAACAGAAAATGGAGAAACGTGGAAAGCTTGACAAGACCTTTTGGCAGTTTGCCATTCCAGCGATAATAATTGAGGTTCTGGGGTTGTTGGCTGTAATTTTCACCTACAAGTAAAGGAGTGGTCATGTACAGCATTAACACCAGGCAAAGGAAGAAACTCCAAGAGGTGAGGCGTGAATCTAAACTTCGTCAAGAAGAACTCACTGACAAGATTGTGGATCTTGAGGAACAATTGAAGTCCCTGAAGAAGGAATACTACGAATGGCGCAGAATAGAGTGCGCCGTCACCAACATGGAGAATGGCGTGATTCAGTTCAACGCCGACACCTTGAAACCCATGTGAAAGCAAAGGAGAAACATGAAAACCGAAGGATTCGTGACGCGCAAGATGGGCCGCCTTGAGTGCGACCGCAAGATGATTGAAATGCGCCTGCGTTGCATTGACGAAAGCATCGAGGGTCTGCTTCAAGAAGCCATGTGGCTTTCCCGACTCAAGAAGCGCGTAAAGCGGAGACTTGAGTCCGTGGAGACTGACATTGACAAGTTGACCCCACGCATGAAGTGCGAGGAGGTTATGGCTGCGAAAGCCATGTCCCTTCCTGGCACGGAAATTGACACGCATGGGATGGAGAAACTTTTTTGAAATTTTTTCGGAAAACACTTTACAACCCAGATGGGGACACGTATAATGAAGTATGATTTGGAAGACCCAATGGTGGGAAATCCTGAAACAAACAGAAAGAGAAAAACAAAAATGAAGAAGACCATGAAGAAGTCCGCGAAGAAGACCCTCACCCCCAAGGCTACGCTGGTGAAGCCGAACGCCTCGTACACGAAGGACGAGGTCCGTGACATCCTCCAGCTCTCCCCTGGGACGGCCCTTACGCGCCGTCCTGGCATGGCTGGCCGTGGCAAGATTGCTGGCTCCGCTGTGATTGCGTACCTTGAGAACGCGCAGCGCGTGAAGGTTGGCCGCCGCTATGCGTCTGGCACGGTGACCGTGGTTGCCCGCTAAAGGCAAGTTTCAACAAGTCATCTTTCATCGGATGGCTATTCCTGGGTGGTTCGCAAGAGCCACCCTTTTCACTTTACAAACATCCCCAGGTGGCGTATAATGAGCTGACACATTTTATGGAGGAACATAATGGCACAGACTGAAACCAAAAAGCCCATGAAGAGCCGCAAGCCCAAAAACGCGAAGTCAAATATGTACGTCAACGTCAACCGTGGCAAGAAGGGGTATAGGGACAAGTACAAGGAGGAGACTGACAAGGCGCTGAGGCAGTTCAAGATGGACATGGGAAAGCCAGAGGATTATGAGTTGACCGAGCAGGAATGGCGGCAGTTCTTCAGGACGATTCTGATTCCGATGGACAAGGAACGTGAAATGAAGATGATAGACATGTTCAAGTCCAACCGCGATGAACTGAACCACCTTCTCATAATGCACAACGCCAAGGCGGGCGAGAACCTTGCCGAAGTCTACTTCAAGAAGTATCTGAAGAACTGCCCTACCAAGTGGTATGACCTTGAGGACTTCAAGCAGCTTGCGAACGAAGGGCTTGCCATAGCAGCCAAGAAATTCAATCTGAACTACAAGAACCGCTTTCTCACATACGCCACGTGGTGGATATTGAACAGGGTGAGGAAGCCATACCAGGACAAAGGGGCTATGTTGAACCATACCTCGCTTTCATCCCCAGCATCCCCTTCTGACGATTCCAACAAGACCACATTGGAAGAAGTATTGTCACCAGATATGATGAACCCCGGGTGGGAATCCCCCAGTGGCGGCGCGGCCATAGCAACCCCAGCCGACACCCTTGAGCGCATCAATTCCGAGGAAAACCACGACCTATTCTCCACAATCAAGTCCCTGAAGCCAAATTCCATTGAAAACCTAGACAAAGACAAGGCGCATAGGATGATGGATTACCTCATGTCCATCATAGACAAGAACGCGGACTCCTATGACAACAAGCAGATTTTCCTCTATCTGTTCAAGCGCATTTTCAGTAGATGCTCAATGGTGTTCACTGACGAAACCCCAAGGATAAACTCTTACATTTCGGAGGCTGCGCCCTCAAAGGTGGAACTGCTGAAGAGGCTGAACATGGACGAGAGGCAGTATGAGGTTGCATGCCAACGGCTCACAAGGGGCGGATACGATGGCATATAACTACAAAAAGAAAGACCCAGACAAGCCCAAGCCTAGTCTGGACATATTCATGATTCTGGGCAACATCCTCGTGGACAAGGACGAAAACCTCTACGAAAACCACATCCAGAACGAACTGTTCCAGTCAGTGTTCTCCTCATTCATCGTGTGCAGGTACCTCTCTATGAACTCAAACCCCAATGTCAGGGCGGTCGCATTGGAGCATCTAGGCACGATTGAGAAAATGGCAGACAAGCCAGAACTTGTGTACAAGCTGCTACTGAAAGTTGTGCCAAAGACCTACAACCGGTTCACCCCATACATCAAGTCAGGATTCCCAAGGGCGAATTGACAGTTTGGCAATCTGAACAGAAACAAGCGGACGTTCCGCCCGCTTTACATACCTCAAGGTATGTTGTATAATGTAAATAGAGATAGACAAACAACAAACTTCTAAACGGAGGACAAGACAATGAACAAGAAACTGACTATTATGGCACTGACGATGTGCTTTGGCTTGGTGGCGTTCGCCCATCATTGCGGATTCTGGGGTGGCTTTACTGGCGGCCTCGTTGGTGGTCTTCTGCGCCCACCTGTAGTTGTGGCTCCCGCTCCCACAGTGGTTGCGCCAGCACCAGTGGTTACAACTCCTGTTGTGACAACAGTTCCTGTTGGGACAACGGTTCCCAGTTATTCGTATGGGTATTACAACAACGTGTATTGCCCTACCTATTCTGGGTATTACTACTATGGAAACAACTGGATTTGGGGCGGGCCTCGTTTTGGTCATAGACCTCCACCTCCTGTGTGGCGTCCGCATCATCACGGTGGATTCCATCATGGCGGACATCATCACCATCACCATCGGTGATAGGTTTTACAACAAAGGGTGAAAAAAGGTTGGTTCAACCAAGAACCAACCTTTTTTATGTGAAGTTCCTGTCAGGCAACTGAAATGATGCTTGTGTCTGAAATTCCCCAAGGATATCGTTTTACATCATTTTCATCTTCAATGTTCTGAACTTGTTCAAGTGTCTTGTCTTGAAATACCACACTTGTAAGTCCAGTACAACCGCCAAATATCCATGCGCCAATGTTAATTACATTATTTGGGATAGTTATTTCATTAAGAGAACTGCAAAAACGAAAAGCGGATTCTTTTATATTAATAACACTACTTGAAATTTCTATATTTGCTAATTTTGTGCAGTTTCCAAACGCCCAGCTTCCAATACTTGTCATGCCAATGGGAATTGTAACGTCTGTCAGGTAGTTGCAACCGTAGAACGCATCATATCCAAGACTTACCACACTACCAGGAATATTTATTTTTTTTTATTGTACTACAATTGTAAAACGTATAATCTCCGATGCTTGTTACATCACTTCCGATTTCAATTTCCTCTGCATACTGTATATTTGGAATCTGGCTTGTTTTGTATGGGCTTTTAGATGTTCCAGATAATGAACCCGATATGTCACCTTCCCAGTTAGCCAATCCACTTGCCTGCGTGTACTTCACCCTTGTTTCTGGATGAGAAGAAGAACCTGAACCACCCAATGTCAGTTCATTTGTTATTAGATTGTTCATGTACATGGCTTCACCTCAAATCTTCTGTCCGTACCTTCTCAGGAAGTCCTCTCTTGCCGCTTGTTGCATCTCCATCATCTATTGCTGCTTCTCGTCCTATGCGACTGGGGAGTTCATCTAGGTTTCAAGCCCGCTCTTGTCAAGCAGGACGAAATGGGAATAGGCGCATGTAAAGGAGTGCTGGATTTCATCCGCCTCTGAATAGGAGAGTTGCAAGTCAGAGAACGCCTTTATCCAGCAGTTCTTGAACCTGAACCCCACGATTGGCTTCTTGTAAGGTGAAAGCAAAGTCACGTCAATGTCGCATGCGTTTATCAGACCATTCGCCTCAACGTTCCCCGTGTCAAGCGCGTTCGCCCCCTTGTTCACTGGTGCGTTGTTCATGCACCAGTTGTACAACGCCCTGTAGTCAGTCCAGTCTGCAGACACAAAATAGTTGAATGTGATTTCCTTTGAACCGGGACTCATTGTGTATGTTGGTCTTTCAATCTCAATTGACCTATACATCACCTTGTCTGTTCCCATTTCAATCTAGGGAATGGTGAATGTGGATAGCCTGAGGTTCACGTTCTAATAGGCCGTGCCAAGCACCAAGTACAACGGTACATCCGCAATCCACTTGTTCTTCGCCGCGTATGTGTTCTAGTTGGATATTCCATCGTTGGCACTGACGTTTATGCCTGGGTACACAAGCTGCTTGTCCCGATTCAGATTCCTTGTCTGATTCGGGTGCTGGAAATGATTTATGCCACTTGGTACTGCCATGTCATTTCACCTTGCTTATCTCGCCCTTGCCTTCAACGAAGAAAATGCCACCTTCAAGGTCGCGCTTCCTCTGCTCGGCCTCTTCTGAACCATCTACGCCCTATTGGAGCTGTTGGCGTATTCTATCATATTCCTCTGCGGTAACAGAGTAGAACTTCACTGGTATTGCCATTGTGAATTGTCCTCGTTTTCCATTGTATTTACCATATCCGGGATAAACGGCATTATGGTAAATATGTCTGCCCTTCTGGGCAGACAACCACATAACCACAACAACCATGAACACATCATCCAAAGAATACGTTTTCCGCAAGTTTGAGGAACTCAAGACGGCAATCCGCTGGGACACCTTCAACTTGCCAAGGGACACGCAGGACAGGCTTGAGACAAAACTTCAGGAACTGTCTGCGCTTCTCCATCAGGAATACGACAAGGTTGAGAAAACCCACTGAATCGGATTCCAATGAAACAAAAAAGACCTTCCGTTTGGGAGGTCTTTTTGTCTAATCTCAATGTTTAGTTGAAAGTCAGTCCTCTCCGTCATACACAACTTCGTTGTAGTAGTCACGCACGGCTTTCTCCATTGCGTTCGTGCAGCGGGAGAATGCGTCCCTTCTGCCCTTTATGTCCTGTTTCGTGAAACTCCATAGACGCTGCTCAAACTCCTCAAACGCATTGGTCACTGTATGCCAATCTTCATCACTGGATTCGTTCACCTGTTCAACGTCTTCATCTTCCTCTGGTTCATCTTCTTCGTCAAGGAAATGCTCGTGGCAGTAGTTCACGCATTCCGCAAGTTGTGGGGCGTTGAGTTCTATTGACTGGATTTCCCATGTGTCATGTCCATCAGATTCCATATGGTCTGACACAATGTGTCCATCTTCAGGTAGGTTTGCGTGAACCCAACCATGTCCGTACATGAAGCTGATGTCTTGCTTGGTTCCAGAAATCTCTTGTTCAACCTCGTAGTCTTCGTCATACCACCAGCACACGCCTCTCACTTTTCCTGCGACTTCAACCCATTCTTCTCCACCGAATTCCGAATCCATCGGACAGAATAGGTTGTAGTAGTCAGCAGCCTCAACCATGTAGTTGTCTTTCACGATGTCTGCCTCAAACTCCCAGTCGCCGTCTCCAACTTTTTCCACCCTTACGTTGCCAAGTTTCGCGTTCTTGATTGTTACGGTGTAGCCTGCGCCAGCACCTTCCTTCACAAGTTTCTTTCTTGATTCCATCATTTTCCAGCCTCTTCCGGTCTGGATTGAATCCTGCACATATGGGTCGCCATAGATGTCAGTACTACCGTCTATCATGTATTCACCAGCAATGACGTGAACATAAAATTTCCCATCTTCATTGGCGAACTCGTCAGCAAGGTTTTCTGCAGCGGCGAACGCCGTGTCATCTGAATAATAAAACACACTGTACTTCATGGGAGTTTCGTCATGGCTTCCATCATCGTCCTCCCTTGAAAGTTCAATGGTGTAAATCGGAATCCTTTCGTTCTCTGGTGTCGGCCAGTAAGTACCTTCGTTGTATCTGCCCCTCTTTATCTCATCGTTGTTCACCCAATAGGATCCGTCATATCCATCGTCGGCTGCGAACTCTGGGTCGCGCACAATGAGGTATTCATATCCTGGGTCTGACATCAATGGTCTGGTCTTCTTCACAATCCAGCCATATCTAGGAAAGTCAGGGTCTCCGATGTTTTCTATGAAATCCTATGTGACTTCAACCTCTTCACGCAGCTTGAAGAACGGTCTTTCGTTATCGTTCTTGTATCTTTTCTTGCTTCTGCTTGGTCTTTTCATGGCAAATCTAATCCTCTTAGAAAGACACAGATATGTGTCTAACCTTTTGGATTATTTACCATAAACTAGCTTAAAACATGGAAGCGGCCTTCACGCCAATGACTGTGACGTAGATTTCGGACTTGGCTGTCTGGGAAAGGACATTCATGTTCAGGTGCATGAGATTGGGTTTGGAAATCACAATCTCAATGTCCTTCGCCTTTGAGGCTGCTATGAAGCTCCTGCATGTTGAGGAAAGGGTGTCAAGGATGGTCTTGTTGCAGAGGAACACGAAGTTCTTTGTGGTGGATGCAACCTCGCAGATGTCCTTGTAGTTTTCTGCGGCAAAGGTTATCTTTCCAAACTCCACTGACACCTTGTTGCCGATGTTTGAGCGCACAAGTTTCTGGTTGTCAGACACTGTGGTATACAATGTGTTCGCCAATGGGTCAGTGTTCACATCGTTCTCAATCTTCGCCTGCTCTGGAATCTGAATCTTTATGGAGGATTCTGTGGATTCGGAGAGGGTTGTCATCAAATCGTTTATCTCAGTGAACTTGCCTGCGTTCACGTTCGCAGTGAGCAGGAAGTTTGACTGCAAGTCCTCAAGATTGGCAGTCTTATGCACAACCTCTCCATACTTGGACGGAACAAGAACGCGCTCAACGCTGCCCATCTGGTTTTCCATCACGGCGTTCGTTGAGAGCTGGAACTTTATGTTGTACTTCGGAGACGCAACCCTGACATAGGAAGCCTGGGAGCAGACCAATATCTTCACCTTGCCAGAGGAGAACAGCGTGGTGTCCTTTATGTCGTAGTATTTGCCCACGTTCCTCAGCACAAGGATAAACTTCTTGACGTTTGGAATGAACATCGTCACGCCCTCAGGCAGTTCAACGCCCTCGTCCTGGGTTTCGTCAAGGTGTATGGCTGATGTGAACAGGTCAGATTTCCCCGTTGCCCATTTGTTGAACATCGTGGTCTCAGTCCTGCCAATCGTTGCCTGGCAGCATGACTGCTCCAGCGTTGTGTCGAACGTTGTGAGCATTCCCACAAGCTGCTCAAAGTCGTTTACCTTCAATCTATATTCGGAATTATTCATAAAGCCTTTCTTCAGTAGGATGACACAAGCCAGAGCCTATCGTTGCTAGGTTGCATGAACCTTGCCACTTTGTCTATCTCGCTCTTGTAGTAGATGAGGTCGTTAATCTCAACCCAGTAGTCGTTCAATCCCAGTTCCCTCATGCAGTCCATAGCCATTCTGTTTCCAACGTTGGGGAAGAAATATCCCAGCCACTTGGTGAGGTTCAGTTTCCAGCCTTTCTTCTGCCACTTCTTGTTCGCGTCCGCAACCTTGTTCAAGTCCAGTTCCACGATGAACTCCCTGTTTGGGTTGTCGGATGGAAGTGCGCACTGCTCAAAAATGTCCTTGAGGTTCCAGGAGCAGGAGTCTATCACCGTGACGCCTGGAAGCATGTCCCAGTCAAACTCCATGTGCGTGTTGTTCTCGTCCACGAAATCCGAAATGGAACCGATTACGTAGGAGAGGTAGGTGGCGAACATCATTCTGTCCATGCCCGAAAGGTATTCCTTCAGCTTTTCCTCAACCTTGGCGTCCGACAGAACCTTTTCGCGGCTCATGCACAGTGCCTTCTGCTTGAACGCAAGGTACTGTTCGTGGCGTTTCGTTTTATCGTCGCCCAAGTACCAGTCAAAACCGTCTACAACAGCCTCGCGCACAGCATAGAGCTGGGCGAAATCCATTCCCCTCGGACCTCTGATTATGGACATGTCAAGTGCCATTTCTTTATCTCCTTGTTTTGTTGCCCATACAATTATACACCAGCACCGACAGTATGTAAAGCAAGAAAAACCATTTACAGATTCGCCCGGATGGGGTATAATTGAAGGGAGCATAAGAGATTTAGGATATGGCGAAGAAACAAGAAGACTTCAACAAAGAGGAACTGTCCAGTAAGACGCTGGAGCTGATGCTGTTTAGGGAAATGATTACAAGCCAGGATTTCCTAAGTAGGCTTTCGGGCGTGATTGACTTCAGATGGTTCAGAACCCCGCACATCAGGCTAATGGCAGAGTTCGCCATGCTTTTTTACAGGAAGTACGGTGGGGTTCTCACACGGGACCTGGTGGAGTCTCTGATTCAGAAGAGGAACGATGCCCAGACCATAGACGCGAACAAGGTTGACCTGAACACCGCATTGTACGATTTCAACAAGGCGAAGGAACTGGATTTGGGGCAGATGGACGAGGACACGAAGATTGCCAAAATCCAGACCTATGTGAAGCAGGAGGCTTTGAGGAACGCATTGCTGGACGCAGCGACTGACCTTGAGCATTCCAATACCGACAACATCATAGAGTCCACCCTGAACAAGTTTGAGGAAATCCAGCGCATACTGTTTGAGAAGGTGGACATGGGCGTGGAAATGTCCAAGGACGAAGTTGCCGATTCAATGGAAAACCACATGGAGTTCCTTACTAATCCCGCAGCAAGGATTTCTACTGGATGGGAATGTCTGGACAGGAACACAAGGGGCGGTTTCTACCGCGATGGCAAGTCCATCTACGTCTTCATGGGTCAGGCGGGACTGGGCAAGTCAAACATACTGGCGAACCTGGGCTACAACTTCCTCAAGCAGAATCTGAAGGTTGTTGTGATTTCCATGGAAATGAGCCAGAATGTGTACCTCCGTCGGTTTGACTCGCTCATATCCAAAATTGACATTGACGAACTGGGGTTCACAAGCATGACACCACAGCTCTACGAGCGCGTGATGAACTTCTACACCATAGACCATCCAGATGCTAGGCTGAACATCAAGGAGTTTCCGCCAAACAGCAAGTCCCCAAGGGACATTCAGATGTATCTGGAGAAACTTGTTGAGACAAAGGGGTGGAAGCCTGATGTGCTGATTGTGGACTACCTCAACATCCTGAAGCCCAATGGCGGGGCAACGAAGGGCGATGCTGCGATGTATCAGGATGGCAAGGTACTGTCGGAGCAGTTGCGCGAACTTTCATATGAACTGGCAATCCCTATCATCACGGCTGTGCAGTGCAACTCAAGCGGCTTCAACACGGCAGACATTGGAATGCAGAACATTGCTGAATCAAGGGGAATTGCGCATACTGCTGACTTCATAGCCGGTCTCTACCAGACGGAAGAGGAACAGGACGATGGCGTTTTCCACATGAAGGTACTGAAGTCAAGGCTTGGACCTGCTGCGAACCTGAAGTTCATGTTCGACAATCACACAATGGAGTTCAAGGACATAAACGATGTTGAGGACAAGGACGATATGGGAGAGTCCACCTCCATTGACTCATGCAAGTCTGCGCTTGGACTGCCAAAGGCTACTGAGGACGACTTCAACCCGTTCAAAGACGATCTGGGAATGCCTTGATTCTTTCTCCTGTCTCTGCCGTTGAGACCGGTTTGGGAGAGAAATCAGCCCAGAAGCTGTAGCACCCATTCCACCTCAGTTGCTCGTTTAGCCATATCCATTTTATTGTATATGAATTCCTGTCAAGATCAGGACTGTATATGTTGTTGAAATATGTAACGGATGAAGAAAAGGTCACTCCGCCATATGCTGTTGTTTGTTCTGTCTTGTTGTGTGGGATTGTGGCTCCCGTTTCAAGTGCTCTGCCCCATCCCCTGCGTTTTGTCATATCCATAAGAACCCATCCAGGGGTGTTTTGACCCGCCTTAGACCACAACGGAGCCTATACGCCATCTTTTGTGGATTCCACGTTTGGAAGTACAGCTGGTATAGTAAAATCATCTTGGGGGAATTTGTAATCCCTCCATGTTTTAGGCGGAGTAGTACCCATGTTCATCATTGGAAATACAGGTACCATTAGGAAATAGTTGTCTTTTCCATCTGGCGACGATGTAGCTGGAAGTTTATACCTGTATGTAGTTAGCTCCCATGTATAGTGGTCGCAGCATACATTATATGTTTTCCTTCCCTCTGGATGTTCATGACGCACCCCTGATTCACTGGAACCGTCGCTGTAGAAGTAAACAGTGATTCTTGTCTGGGGAGTAGTTGATTTGACCATAGCGGGTTCCATCCCCGCGTTTGAAAGTCTATATGCTGTCTAGTTAGCACCTCCATTGGCTGTGTCAAACAACGCGGCCATTGCCAATCGTTTTTGTTCCTCATAGGGAATCTACTCTCCTGCCTAGTCAATATCATCCACGCCTTCAATTCCGAGCTTCTCCAGAATGTCCTTTATCTATCCTTCAATGTCAATGTCTATGCTTCTTGACTGATATGCGTCCATGGCAGATTTGGAAGCCCACTGGGAGTATAGGAAAGTTCCACCTGTGATGGGCGTGTTTTCTGTTACACGGCTTCCTCCAATTGGCGCGTCAAACCATCCAATGAACTGCATGTCATCGTTATCGTCAGAAGTGCATTCGGGTATGTTCAGACCCAAGTTGTCTCCTTTGTAAACCGTCAAATATTTTGTTCCCAAATCCACATCCACCTGCAATGGACGTATTGGCTGATTGCTGGCATTCAACACTTCACAGAGGTTTCCAATAGTGCTGATGAAATGCACCTTGCAGATGGAAAGTTCCCATACTGCGTATAGGGACACGTTCCTGTCAAATGACATTGTTGTTGGGAATGATTTTCCACCATATTCTGGAACTGTTGCTGATGAGGTCAATGCCCATCCAAGAAAAGTGTAACCTTCCCGGGTTGGAGTTGTCACACTCAAGTCATTCAAGCTGAACACTTCGTCTATTTTTTTGGTTCTTTGAACAATCTGTGTTTCTATATTTCTAGGGGGTATGTTTTCCTTGAACGTTATGGTTATTGAAGCCCTTTCCCATTTTGCGTAGAAGGTGGTGTTTCCATCAGTCAAGTATGTAAAACTATTTTGAACAGCTGTTCCATCTGCGTATTCCCATCTGACGAAATTATAACCAGGACGACTTGGTTCTGGAAAACTGGATTTGTTGACGGTAGACCCATAATCCACAGTGAGGGTCTGAACCTCGGGAGTGCCTCCCCTTGAATCCAGAATAATCAGATACCTGTTGGCAAGCCATTGTGCATATAATGTAAGGTTGTTCTACGGTGTAAACGTATATCCAGCGTCACCGATTTTTGTTCCATTTACGGCCTCGTCAAACCATCCTCTTAAGGTATACCCTGTCCTTGTGGCTGTAGGAAGTTCAACCTTCCCAAGTTCCCATTTGGCGTAGAGGTTCACTGTTCCATATGTCTCGGCAAGGTTTATAACTGACTGGCGGTCACTGAACTGCTTGTATCCGTTTCTTACAAGCGACCATCCAAGGAACGTTCCAATCATTGTGTCCTTGTCCTTTGGGCAGGATGACCCATCCCCATTTGAGTTGTAGGTAACTTCATAATCACGCACATACCCGTTTGGGGTAAGGCTCTTGTAAACGTCATATACGTGCCCTGAACTTTCTGTTGCACCGCCAGTATTATTATTTCCATCGTATGCCACGGTGTAGGTTATTGGCATCCAGATGGCGTAGTATATCGTGTCGTTGGTGAAATGGTAGGGTTCATCCCATTCTATCGGATGTCCACCTGCTGGACTATCATACCAGCCAATGAAACTATATCCAGTTTTCAGTGGATGGGGATCCGGCATTATTTCACGAGGGTTCTAATCGTACTTTATGACCTTCTCATAAGATTCAGGTTCGCCCTCCTGGGAATCGAACGTTATGGTGTATTCATTGGCTTCCCAATGGGCGTAATATGTTGAATTTCCGTCTGTGGTGTACAATGCCGTTTCGTAAACCACGGAACCACCAGATGTTGAAGTGTACCATCCAGTGAACTAGTAGCCCGTCCTTTCTGGTTCGGGAAAGCCATCATCACCCGCAGCTTCTAGGGCTTCGGAAATCTCCTGTTCCCATTTTATGTCATATTCCCATGAGTTTTCCGCGCCCGTGGCATCTGGGGCAGAGAACGTTATGGTGTATTTCTTTCTTTCCCACGTTGCAACGAACTTCCTATCGTTTGTTGAGCCAGTCTCTATGTATTCAGGATTCCATCCAGTAAAAGTCCATCCAGGTATTAAAGCTGGATTCGGTGGGGTTATCCTTGGACTTTCTATGGTGTATTCCGTTGGAAGACCAGATGGAAGCACTCCATGACCGCCCATGTCCCATTCTATTTTGTAATGTATTGCCTCCCATCTGGCAATAATGGTCATGTCATTTCTGACAAGGGTGGTTGACTTCACCTTTTCCCCGCCTGATGCAGATGTCCACCATCCTTCAAAGGTATATCCAGTGCGTTCAAGAGTTGGCAACGCCCCGATTGGCTTTTCATAGGTCAATGTTCGGGATGGTACCGTCTAACCGTCAGCTGAATAGAATGTAACAACGTAGTTCCCGGGTTTCCAGTGGGCGTAGTATGTGGCGTTTCCGGTTACCTGAGTCAGTTGGGTTATCTACTTCCCGTACTGTGGATGTGTGAACCACCCGATAAAATCATATCCCGCCCTTTCTGCAGAGGGAAGGTTGTTAATTACCTCCCAGTATTTTTTGCTCACTGGGTTTGTTCCAATTACGTTGCTCTCAGTTCCATTTCCATCATACCTTATTGTGCAGTTGTTGGAATTCCACTGCGCAATAACAGTGAGGTCGTGGGTTATGTCAGAAAACCCATTGCTTCCGAAATTGATGAAACTTCCATCCTGTTCGCGGCAAAACCATCCCCTGAAGGAGCATCCATCCTTCTGAGGATTGGGTCCTGCTATGGATGATATTGTCTCGCCAGCGTGGATTTCCCGCGTGAAAGTCCCTGGAAAGCCACCGTTGGTGTCAAAGGTTATTATGTATTTGTCAACGTGCATTGGATTTGCTTCAGTATCTAGTATTTACCATTTGCATGAATCATAGCATTTCCAGAGTCACAATGCTATTGATGTCAGGCCTGTTACTCGGGAACATTTCCATGCGATGTCCTGTCTCGTCAACTGTTACCTAATCGAACATAAACTGCAAATTGTATTTTGTACCTCCATTTGGTATTTCCAAATCAAATCCAAAATCAACGTATATCTCTCCAGATCCCTTTGGACAGTGTACAATAAATGCAGGAATATGGTAAAAAATTCCCCGTCTCAATGTAGAGTGTATTATGCTGGCATCGCTATTGCTGGAATATACTTGGGTTTCCCACATGGAAGTGACCTTAGTTCCCTCGGGATTATCTGGGGAGTGAGAGTTAATGTAGTTTTGCACGTAATCTTTAGTATAGTACCCATAATAACATGGCTATTCAAAATTATTATTAGTGCCATCTGTATAACATGGCATAATAGCCAAGTCATATCCATCATTAAGATCTATTGCCGTCCATGTAATCCTTATGCCTTGTGCTATTAATCTATATTTTGATTCAGATGGAAGTATTCCAAAGAAAGTTCTTGGGTCGTGGTCATCCCATGCTCCCTGTGCAACATTTGAAGCATTATTCCAGGTTAAAGTCCATTTCCATTTCGCATAATATGTTGTACTTCCCGTAGCTATAGTTGATGACGTAACCTTTGTACCACCGGACTTGGATGTATACCACCCAAGAAGTTGACGAGAATATACAGCGTGGCCGTTGCTGAAACTCTAGGCATACCTACCAAATTCGCTCATATAGGCAGCCTGCCATTCCACATCATAAATGCCCTAGCCTATTACGGGAAGCGGTCCAATTGCTTGACCCTATTCCACATTTTTGACTGGAACGTTGAGGGCAAAATCAACTTCAGGACTTCTTTCGGACCACCATGTGTCGTATATTCTTGGTTCAAAACTCTGTAAGTAATATGTTCCAGCCAGCCATTTTGCATATAAAGTTCTATCACCAGCAATGTTCCAAGCCCGTGCGCTTGCACCAGAACTGGTGTAGTACTGTGTTCCTGTACCCGAAGTTCCAGTGAAATATCCGCCAAACGTATGTCCAGCTCTAGTTGGCATTGTCGCTGATGGCATGTTCTTTCCATAGGTGGCAGACACGCTTGGAGTACCACCTGTTCCAGACTGCTAATCCAGAGTCACAGTATATGACTTCGCCACCCATTGCGCCAAGAATGTTATGATATCCGCGTCAATATTGCATATGGTTGAACTGAGGGTGTTATAGAACTAGTTGTTGTTTGAGCACTTCCACTTGTCAAATGTATATCCTTGGGATAGAGGAACCGGAATTGAACTCGTGGGATATGTCTGTCCATATGTTGCCACCACTGTCTTGTCCAAGTCGCCGTCAGGAAAGCTTGCGTTTATAAGCGGCCATATAGAGCTGTCGCTGTTGCTTTTCAGAATGACGGTCGGCGTTGCGAGTCTCCAGATGGCGTACAGAAGCACGTCTCCATCGAATTTCACCGTAGCCCGGTCGGCATAGCTGGTTCCCGTTCCATCGGCCTTTGTGTTCCATTTATCGAACCTGTAGCCAGCCCTGGTGAACGTGTTTGGAATAAGCTACACGTTGGTGTCAGCTACCACTTTCTGTGTTGTCCGTGCCATTTATCATGAGCCTCCATTACTGTCAAAGGTTATTGTTATCTGTCCCTTCCACATCGCATACAGGTTGAGGTCTACTTCAACTGGGACGTCTGCTGCAAACATGCTTGGCGTGTACTCAAACCTAGACCATCCAGCGAAAGTATAGCCCGAACGGGTAGGCGTTGGTGGCATGCTTCCCGGAGTGCCGTTCAGGGTTGCTCCGTGTTCTACAGTACAGGTGTGCGTCAACACTCCCTCCGAGTAGAACTTCACAGTGTGGGTTTTGCGTTTCCAGTTTGCTGTGAAAGTGACATCTCCAGTTGTTCCAGCTGTTATTCCTGACGGACTCCATCCGTTGAAGTCCCATCCTTCATCTTCCAGATTCGGCAGAGCTGGAGGTGTATAGGATTCCTCAACGGTATATGCACTCTTGTACGTGCTAGGAACTGTGCCATGATTGTTTGCGTTGTATTTTATACTGTATGTGATTATGTTCCATGTGGCATTTACCGTTATGGGACTTGTGTGGGTGAAGTCCCCACTTGTGTTGATGGTTGCGCCTCCAGATGCGTTTACCCATTTGTCGAAATTGTAGCCAGTGGCGGATTTTGCTGGGAATGCTGGATATGTCTGTCCATACGTTGCCTATACTGTCCTGTTTTCAGTACTGTTGTTGTCAGTCCATTTCGCCCTTGCATTTTTGAGGCAAAGCGTTATGTTGAATTTCTTTGCTGTGTACTGGGCGAACACAGTAGTGTCTCCTGTCACGCTTATTGTCCTGGACGCAATGGCAGACGGGGCTATTACACTTCCCTCGTTGTTTATCTTCCATCCATTGAACGTATATCCTGGGTCAGTTACTGTTCCTGGGTTCGGGTATTTTTCCCCGTTCTTCTTGAGGTAGGACTTTGTTGCGTTTCCACCGCCATCAGTCCATGTTGGGCTGTTGTATGGATATGTCTCGCTTCCAGCGTTCAACGTGAAGTATATGTTGTACGAAGTGTCCCAGTGCGCGTAGTATGTGGAGTTCGCTGCCACAGTGTATTTGGTGGTTGCGTATATCTAAGTGCCTCCAGATGCGCTTGTGAACCATCCCTGGAGGGAAGAGCCGTCTTTCGTCGGAGAAGGAAGAGTTTCAATTTCCTCATTGTATTTTCTCTTTCTGGTGAAACTTGATGGCAAACCACCGGTGGAATCGAACGTCAGGGTGTATTCCACCGGCTCCCATTTCGCGTAGTAAGTTACGTTTCCGAGTATTGGGGTTGCGGGATAAAGGTAATTGCCCATTCCATCTTCGTTGATGCACCATGCAACGAAGGTATATCCTGACCTGCTTGCTGTTGGAATTGTACTGCCAAGCATGGAGCCATAGGCAACAGACATTGTACTGGATGTACTTGGCTAGACAGAACCACCATTTGCGTTGAATGTCACTGTGCATGTGTCTGACAGCCAGTGGACGTAGTATGTGGCGTCCGCAGTGACTTTCGTGGAACCCGTAACCCATGCTCCATCTGTGGGGTCAGTGAACCATCCCTGGAAATTGTTTCCTGCATACGTTGGCTATGTTGGCAAGGCTAGATTGGTGTTGTATCCCTGGGTTGTGGTGAATGCAGCTGACCCGTTCATTGGGTTCCAGATTATGGTATGCGTGTCAACTGTCCAATGCGCGTAATATGTGGCATCTCCTGTGACAATCTCGCTTTCGTATATCTATCCCCCGCCGGACGCGGCCGTCCACCATCCATTGAGGGTATAGTGGTTTCTGGAGAATGATGGGAAGCTTCCAAGGGGATAACCAACCTAGACCTCCCTTGTTTCTGTCTAGCCATTGCCGTTCCCGTTGAACGTGATGGTTGCGGTGGTCTTTTTCCTGAAGTTGTACTTCACTCCCTCAACTATTATGTAGGACTCCCTTAGATATATTGAGCCGCGCCAATACTCAACGCTGTTGTCCATATCAACGCCCAGGACGAAATTCCCCCTCTGATAACTGACGCTGTTTCTCGTCCCTGACTTGTCCAATATCCATTCGTGGGTGGTGTTGTCAAGCACATAGCAGTCAAAATGGTGAGAGGTTGAGGAGACTGGGGTGTGGCGGACTTTCACAATGTACTCAGTGGTTGGCATGACCTCCACCACCGTTCCAGGTATTCCCCCGTCAGCTCCACCGTTCCATCCTGTTATGAGTTCCCATCCAAACCTATTAACTCCATGTATGTCGCGTATCACCCCGAATTCCATGTCCGCGCCGCCATCTGTGCCAAATATCTCCTGGTTCGTGGACACGTCAGAACCAGTCTTGACCTTTATCACCAGTTCCCAGTTCTTTGAGAAGTCCAGTTTCTGGTTTTCTCCTGCGAACACTATGTGGTTGTGGCTCGTGTCAAATCCTGACGCGACTTCGTTTTCGTCTATGTTCACTCCCGAAACGTTCGTGTAGTGAATATACCTATCCCACAACGCATAGCAGTCCATTTCACACGTGACCACCGTGCTACTTAAAATCTATTCACCCCCATTGGGTTCTGTGTACCATCCATTGAAATCTGTGGAGCTCTGCCAGTCACTGTCCTGTGACGAGTAAGTGACATTCATTAGAGTTCCAATGTTGTCACCGTATTTGTACGTCAACGTCTTTTCGGTCGTTCCATCGCTGAAACGCCCGCCATTGGCGTGGAAATGGATGTTTACGTCCTGCGACGCCCACCGTGCCGTGAACCTGGTGTTTCTGGTTATTACTGTGGTTGGTTTTGCCTATGTTGCTCCTGAATACCATCCAGTGAAATTGTAGTTGGTTTTTGCGACAGTTGGAATGGAATTCTAGTATGAACTAAGGGGTTCTTCATCTATTATCTCCCAATCGGGGATTACTGGGGAACCACCGTTTGAATCCCATTCAACTTTCCATTTCTGGGTTTCTGGCTCACCGCTTATGGTTTTCTCGTATGGCGTTGTGTCTATGCACTCCCAGATGTAAACCTCCTTGTATGGCGGCATGTTGTCGTGCGGATAGGTTATCCTGCTCTCCACCTGATGTTCAAGCGGGCTTATCTGGTAGTCCCCCTTCCTGTTCCTCATGTTGTACGAATTCCTACGGTTGTCCTCGTCGGAACTTGACTGGAAATTCACAACCTTTGTCTCCTATCCACCGACAAACGCCTGCATCTACTTGATTCCAGATGTGGTTGTTGTCCCCTTGACACTGACATCGTGGGTGTGGATTGGGACGTTTGACTGCCTTAGACAGACATATTCCTCGCCCGCCTTCTCGCCAAAAGCGAGGTCGTCCTTTTCCACGCCCCTCAGGAAGTTCGGTATTCTCCTCCACCGCGCGCCGCCATAGTGTTCAATCACCTTCTTCTCCGTGTCGTCAGTCACTGACATTATTATCCTGCCAGCGTACACCATTGGCTTCTAAGACTTTATGATTGACGCAAGTTCCTCCAGTTTAGCCTCTATCTCCTACATTTCAAGCATCTTCGTGTTGTACCACGACATGAACTCGTTTATTGGGACAAGTTCAACGTCCAGGATTGGCTTGAGAATCTAGGCTATTGTTGCAAGGTTCTTGATGTTCTTCATTTCCCTGCCAAGGCTCTCTACATACACGTAGTCAGAGAACTTCTTGTCCGCATCGTACTTCTCGTACTTCTCCAGGGACTTCTCCATAATGTCCACGAATATGTCAAGCAGCATCTGAATGGCCTGCTTTCTTATCTTCACGCCGCCTTGCACGTCCCCGTCAAGGGTCATCCTCAGTAGTAGGTCGCTGTCGGTCAGGTCCTTGCTTATGAAGGATTCAAGGTGCGGAACAAGGTCTGACTCGTACACTGCCTCAGATGCGTTCGGCGTCTCCGCCGCCAATGCAAGTGCATCCCTGACATTTTCTTCCAACTGCCCGTAAACGGAGCGGTATGTAGCCATGTTGGTTTCACTGTCTTTCTAATCTGATGCGTGTGTTTCGTTGTATTCCCAGTACCTTATGTGTATGTTCGTCACTGGAGGGACGTTGTTGTGCGACCTTCTCCTGTTCCTGTAGTCAAGGACGTTCTCGCCATAGAGGGGATATGTCAGCTCGTTGTCTTCCGGGTCACTGTAGTCCACGCCAGACTTCATTGTTTCAAACTGCATACCAGTTGTCACTGAGTTGGAATCTGTCTCAGAGACAACAACCTTGTTGCCTATGGAGTATTTTCCAATTAGCTTTCCGCCTCCAAAACTCATTGCGAATGGAAATGTAAGCGTTTCCGCAGATGTTTCCCTGTGGCGGTGACTCCTTGGCTTGTCCCCTATCACAACATGATCTGCACCATCTGGGTTTTTCGCCCCAGACTTGTAGCACCATATGCCGTCCTTACTGAACTCGTGTCCATCATATATGTCGCCATTTGCGATAAATTTGTTAGTGGTCTTCTTCATGTTTGACTGCGGTTCAACCGAGCCAATGTAGTTCAACTTGGCCTGTTTTTTCAGTGCAAGTATTCTATCGTCCAATGATGTTCTAATGGTGGTAAGGTTGGCGGCGAAGGTGTCCCTGAATGTTTTCCAGATGTATTCATCGGGCCATGAACTTCCAGTGCATTTATGGCGTCTGACGTAATCAGTGAACTGGTCGTCAGTGAGGTGTACATCCGCCCATGTGACAATGGGCGTTCCATTTACGTTCCATGTTACTGTTGCATCAAATCCGAAACCATTTTCATCGCCAACCACAAGGTTCCTGAAAATGGATTGGCATATAGACCAGAACATTGTCTTCTAGGTATAGACTTCATATCCCGTATCATTGGTTAAAGAATTGGCAGGGAAATACAGAAAGCAGTCCTTCGCATCACCCGACAAGGTGAGTTCATGCACCGAAATCGGGTTTATCCTTAGATATTCTCTTACGTCAACATTCATGGTAGAACTATTTACCATTATTCCTTTGGATGGTATTTTCTTATTTTCCAGTAGGAGTTTTTACCGAAAACTGGTAAATATATCTGCCCGAAAGGGCGCAAACAACACACACACACACAACAACGAGGTGCTACCATGAGAAACGCAGTCATCATGCTTCTTGCGGCAGTCATGACATTCACGGCTACTGCATAGATAGTAGACACATACAGGTTCACAATGAACCTGAAAGTCCCGAGGATATACGACAACATGGCATCCAAGGGATATAGGAAACTCCAGTCTCAGAAACTTGTCGGAGACCTCCAGTTCATATACAAGGACGATGGAACCGTCAGTGTCAAGGTGAAGAACCTTGAAAACAGAACGCACAAGGTGAATGGCATCCCCATATCCTATGTATGCTACGAGTTCCCCTATGACTACCACAACACACTGGTTGTGGGCATTGGCAGCAACAAGACTGGCAAGTTCAAGCAAGGCGGTGCTGAGTTTGCTTTTCAGGCAGACCCCTCCTACAACATCGGCAAGGTTGACGAAGACAACACCCTCATCCTTGAATTGTCTGGGTATGGCACGCTGAAGGGGGACATACTGAAGAACCTGAAGGGTTCAGTGAAGGGACAGATTGGATGTGGATGCATGGCATATGGTCACATTTCCCCGACACGCCTGTTCCTGGGTTATCTCTCTGACATAGTTCATGACATAGCTCCGCTCTACGGCACGTTCAACGCGAAGTTCAAGAGCAGGAAAGTTGAAAAGGACGAGTAAGGTTTGTTAAAAACCCATGCAAAAAGCTGGCTCCAAATGGGGTCAGCTTTTTTAGTATAATTCAATATTGAAAGGTATTATTCAACAATGGAAAACGAAAAGTACTGCACAAAGATAAACGAGAAGACTGACGAGGTTCTTCTCGCAATCAAGAAATCAGCATAGAAAATATCAGACATTGTGTCCCAGACAGCAGGTCCGTATGGACACAACGTCATGCTCATCAACGGCAAGACCTGCCGAATCACGAAGGACGGAATCTCAGTCTTGCGCTCAATCACGGAGCCTGAGACAGAATCAGACTTCATTGCACTGAGCGTAATCCGCTCCGCGTCTGACGAAACCAATAGGTTGGCTGGCGATGGAACGACTGCCACATGCATCCTTGCGAACGAAATCTTCCAGCAAGGACACACGTTCCTCACTGCGGGCGTGAATGGAAACCTCCTGCGCAACGGAATCACAAAGGCAAGCAATCTTGCCCAGAAATATGTCACGGAAAATCTAGCGACACCAGTAAAGGACGACAACGACATCTACAACGTTGCCAAGATTTCCTCAAATGGTTCTGACGAGATTGCGAAAATCCTCACTGACGTATTCTCCAAGATTGGCAAGGACGGTGTTGCCCGGGTTGAACTTTCCAACACAGCAGAAACAAGTTCAAAGATTGTCTATGGCATGACTATTGACCGTGGCTACGAATCCCCCTACTTTGCCACCAATTCCCATGGCGAAGCAGTCCTTGACAATCCTGTGATTGTCCTTATGAACAAGAGGCTCACGGTGCTTGGCGAACTGCTCAAGCCATTTGATGCGTTGACGAAACTCAACCGCCCGATTCTGATTGTTGCTGAGGGATATGACCCTGACATCCTCAACACATTCATCCTCAACAAGATGCGTGGTCTGAAAATCTGCGCAATCCTCGCACCGAACTACGGCGAACACAGAACGAAGATGATGGAAGACCTTGCGGTTGTCACTGGTGGCAAGGTGATTTCTCCCGCAACTGGACTTACATTGGAGAATGTGGCAACTGACTACACCATCCTTGGTTCTGCCAAGCAGGTGATTGTCACCGCTGATTCCACATCATTCATCGCTGACACCACGAAGATTGAAAAGACAAGGTATGACGAACGCATCGCAGAGATTGAGCATGAACTTGAAGATGAGAAGCTGACTGACTACGATAGGAACATTCTCAAGACGCGCAAGGCAAGGATGGTCTCCGGTATTGGAATCATCAGCGTTGGCGGTGCCACTGAAGCCGAGATGCACGAGAAGAAGGACTTGGTGGATGACGCTTTCGCGTCCGTGTCAAGTTCCCAGAAGAAGGGCATTGTCCCCGGATGCGGCTTGACATACCTTGCCCTCCACGATGCTCTCTACGCATGGCTCAACGACCACATCGGGGAACTTTCCTCCGAGGAGGCAAGCGGGTTCAAGGTGTTTGCGGACTCCCTGACCAAGCCTTTCCTCACTATTTGTGGAAACTCAGGGAACCAGAACGCCCAATACTCCCTTGGTGTTGTCCAGTCAGTGAATAGGAATGACCATGAAAACGACACTGGGCTTGTAAAGTGGACTAAGTGCATTGACCTTGGTTCTGGAGAAATGATTGACGTGATTGAGAAGGGAATTGTGGATTCCGCTGCAGCTGTCATTGAAACCATGAAGAATGGCGCGGCCGCTGGTGCGCAGCTCCTGTCACTTAGTGGTGTTGTGAACACGCCCATGAAGCCTGTTCCACCACCCCAGCAGATGTAATTCAATCCATTGTGGATTACCTCAAAAAAAAATGAACGGACACCTTTACACTGGTGTCCGTTTGTTGTATAATTGAATCGTTGCTCGTGGTGATGCGAAAGATACTTCGACGAACAAATGAATTAAGGAAATTCAATCAAAACCTCTTTCGCAGATTTTCCCGAGCGACTTTTTACAGAAAGGACATAAAAGACATGAGCAAGTTCAACGGCAAGAAGCCAGGTGCGCCAATGAAGAAGAACTTCATGGGGGAGGACGCATACGTGCTTTCGGACAAGGAAGCCCTTACATCCATGGTCATGACCACGTTCCTTGCGGATTCCTATTATGTTTCCGAGGGGGAGTTGCTGAACAACATCCTGACCCTGGTTGACAAGTGTGGCTACGAGTTTGCTGCGAAGCTGGCTCTTTATGCCAGGACGAAGGGAAACCTGCGTTCGGTGAGCCATCTGCTTGCTGCCCTTGTCTGCAAGGATTCCACGCATCCAACTTGGCTCAAGTCCTTCTACGAGCATATTGTGCTCCGTCCAGATGACATTTCAGAGATTCTTGCCTGCTATGGCAAGATGAACGGTTTTGACCTCAACAAGAAGCTGCGCAAGATTCCGAACGCGATGAAGAGGGGTTTTGCCACAGTCCTCTCCAATCTCTCGCCTTACCAGATTGACAAGTACAAGATGAATGGGAAGTCGCTGTCTCTCATTGACATTGTGAACCTCATCCATCCAACTCCAACCAACAAGAACAGCGAAGCCTATCGCAGGCTGATGCGTGGCGAGTCCCTTGATGGGACATACGATGCCAAGATTCTTGAGAAGGAAATGGCCGAGACTGGCAAGAACGCAAGCAACGAGCAGGAGCTGGTTTTGGCGAAGCATGACGCAATCAAGTCCGTTTTGGATTCTGGAATGCCAATCATGAACCTTCTTCGCAACCTGCGCAACATCATGCTCTACGCCCCAGATTTGGTTGACGAGGCAATCAAGCAGCTCACGAACCATGACAAGATTGTGAACAGCAAGTTGCTTCCATTCCGATTCATGTCTGCGTATGACGTTGTGGACAAGATGGAGCTGTCGGACTACTATGTTTCTGAAACTCCCGATACCGCGATAAGGTTTGAGTCAGAGATTGCCCGTATGGATTACAACCAGCTTGAAACAATCAAGGCGAAGGTGCTTAAGGCAATTGAGGATGCCATGTCCATTGCCTGCGAGAACGTCCCAGACCTTGAGGGCAACTGCGCAATCCTCATTGACCATTCGGGCTCCGTGCGTGGAGACTGGGGTGGAGATTCCAGGGTTTCGCCTTGGAGCAGCGTGCGCACCGCCCACATTGGAAACCTGTTTGGCTCAATCGTGGCGTTCAAGCAGAAGGATGTCTACATTGGCATGTTCGGCGACAAGCTGGTTTCCCCCAAGATTGACAGGAGCATGGGTCTTCTGGAGTTCAACAAGATGACCTATGACAAGGGAGATGCCTGCGGGTACAGCACTGAGAATGGCTTGTACGAGTTCCTGAAGAACGTCATCAAGGAGAAGAAGCACGTTGACAACCTCATCGTGTTCTCCGACATGGAGATTGGCGATGGTGGCGAAGGTGGATGGGATGCCACAAGTTCTGTCCATTGCCACTTCAAGGACCTGTTCAAGGAGTTCAGGGAGATTAACCCTCACTGCCTTACTGTGTGTTGCAACATCCGTGGGCAAAGCGGGACTTCCGTGTTCAACCCCAACCTCAAGATTCTGAACGTGTCTGGATGGTCTAACAACATCTTTGACGTAATCTCCATGTACAAGGCTGGCAAGCTGAAGTCCATGGTTGAGGACATTGAAAAGATTGAAATTTGAGGCTTTACACGCATACGCATTTGATGTATAATTGATGTAGCCAGTGGTGATTGGATTGTTACTTCTGATCTGTTAAATCAAAAAATAAACAATCCACGACTTTCCCTGGCTACTTCTTTTTTATGCGCAAGTTTGACCTGACAGTTGGCAACCCGCCCTACACCAAGGGACTGGACATTGACATACACAAGTCCTTTTCCAAAATCTCAAAGAGGATTGTGTTCGTCCACCCTTCAACTTTTCTCATTTCCCACAAGCGCAAGTCGTTCCAGAAGCAGATGAAGCGCATTGACGTCTCCAAGTTTGAGACTGCGCATCTGCTATGGGGCAACGCAATGTTCAGCATCAAACTGTATATGCCAGTTGTTGTGTCCACATGGAGGTCTGACAAGTCAGACACGCAAGTTACTGTCATTGACGATGCCTATAACCACTGCACCTATGTTACTGACTACGACAAGGTTCACCATTATGGCAAGGACTATCCAAGGTTCCTGGAATGGGTGAATGAAAACCTAATGCCCCTTGTGGAGAAGAATGGCTCAGTTGGCAGTCATGGCAAATACGAAGTCACGGAGCAGTTTGGATTCAAGATGTCCACCCAGCGCGGCCATCCCCCTCTAAACGATGGGGATTCGGCATTGAGGACTGACTTCTACACCATATTGCCTCAATCAGAACAAGCGGTGAAGGACAACTACTGCTCGCTGGGCGCAAGGGATGAAAACTACAATCGGATGTTTTCCTTTGCCACCGAAGAGGAGCGCGAAAACTTTTTGTGGTACTTGAAAACCAAGGCGGTGCGTTTCGTGCTTTCCATCTTCAAGTTCTCCAATATGCTAATGCGTGGGGAAATGACGCAGATTCCATGGCTGGACTTCAAAACTCGCTATTCTGACTCGGATTTGCGAAAAATGTGGAATATAGACGATGGGTTGTGGGCGTTCATAGACAAGAAAATCCCAGATTATTATTTTGATTATTTTTACGAAACCCCCTTGTGATTCTGATTAGAATGTGGTATACTATTGGTGTTGCGAGAAACAAGATGTTTCTTGAACACCACACGAAAACCTAACAGGAGAAGAAAAATGAATCTGACACACGAAGAGTTCACCGATGCTATGAAGCGCGCTGCCCTTGAGCCGAACGCGGACATCCGCCTGGTTCTTGTCGGCGCCCTTTGTGGTCTTCAGGTCTATGAGAAGAACGCGGGCTATCCCAGGGTTACTGTTTCCAAGGGCAAGTCCAATGCGAATGGGGGACGCACGAAGTACCTGACCACTGATGAGCAGTTGGCGAAGCGCCGCGCGTGGATTGGGGAGACGGTGACGTGGGAAGAGCATGGTGTTGTGTACAAGATTGTGGATGCGTCCTGGCGTGGTTTCATTCTCCAGTACCTCAAGGGTGGTGATGTGAAGTCCCGTCTTGGTGGTTTGAAGGCCGCCGACTCCATGACGAAGGCCGAACGCGCTATCACGCCTGGATTGAAGCAGTCCAACCCGCGCAAGTGGCGTCTGGGCGATGGGCGCACCGTCCAGAAGCGGCTTGAGGACGATGGGCTTGCCCACCCTGACTACGTGAAGAAGGGCGCGTAATATCCATTGGAAAAACATTGGAGTCAAGGGAAGCAAATCTCTTGACTCCTTCATTTCAATCTAGGAGTAGAAATGGCTAGGCAGTCAGAACAGGTACTGGACATAAGGAATTTCCTTAGTCAGCATGGAAAGAATATGAAAGCCCTGTCAAGATACCTTCGGGCCAAATACCCCATTGGGGAAAATTACCTCGGCGGTGCGGCGAAGAAGGAATTGTTTTTGGCTTTTTGCCCCCCAGATGAAGAGGGGCGCACACGCCGCGTGGCTCTATCTGAACTGAATGCAATCTACCCTGGGGGATTTATTCCTGGGAACGGCTGCGAATGGGCGAGAAATGGTTCGTGCCTTGGAAACAAGTTTAGAATAAAGCGGTATGACCGCGACGGCAATCAGATAAACAATGGAAACGCAGTCTATTCCATTGAGCTTGTGGGATTTAACGATAGTCAATTCAAGCAGCGCATCCCTGCGGAGGTGAGGGCTTTTTACCGTGGTTGCGGTTGCGTGGCTTGCCCAGCCTGTTCTGACATTCAAATTGACCACAAGGTTGGATTGAAACTCAAGACAGCAAAGCGAATTGAGGATTACCAGCCACTTTGCAGGCGTTGCAATGACGCGAAGCGCGAATGGTGCAAGAGGTGCAAGAGGACGGGGCTGCGTCCCGACCCAAGGGAGATACTGTCTCACACTTGGTGGAGAAATTGCCCCGTTGGGTGGATTAAGGGAAACAGGACACTTGATAGAAGCCTGCCTAATCCGTGCGAAGGTTGCTTTTGCTATGACTTCCTGGCGTTTGGGGATGTTGCGTGGAGAATGAGGGCTTAGTGGTATAATTGAATATAAAGGACACAGTACATCTATGACAAGCAAGAAATTCGTTGAATCTCTGGCAAAGATTCCTTCAATGCCAGGAGATAGGGAGCGTCAGGTTGAGCAGACCTACAACGACATCCTCAAGACCGACTTCCCGGGAATCACAATCTCAAACCCCTACAAGTGCGATGGGTACTTTGAGTTCACAATGGACTATGACGCAACGCACAACGGTCGGGTCCTGATTGAATACAAGTACGATAGGGACATGTCCAACGCCATTGAACGCGCAAAGGTGATAATCCAGCCTATCTTCTATCTGAAGAGGTTTGAGAACGCTGGGAAAATCCTACCCAACATCATTGTGATTGCTGACGTCAATGAAGTTTTCGTTTTGCATTCCAACTGCCTTTTGAAGTACCTTGACGAAGAGGGGATTGACTGGACTATTGCGCCATCTGGTGCTGCTGCGGCATATCCTGACCTTGTGGCGAAGATTGCAATGGACACCGACATCAAGCCTTTCGTCCGAAATGTCACCGACCCAGGCTTTGACTTCAAGGACGTCACAGAGCAAATCAAGAACCAGAACGCCACGGTGCCGCGCAAGTCACGAATCACGGAGCACAACATTGGCGGGTTGTTTGAGCATTTTGAGAAGAAGGTTCTTTCTAAGAAGTCAGCAGGAGCATTGTCAACCAAGGACAAGGTTTCTGTGTTCATTGGATGCCTGATTGACCCTGACAACCACTATCTCCACCCCAAGAAAATGAATCTGCTTTGCACCCCCAAAGGGGAGCTGATGGTTTCCTCAACTGAGTTCAATGCGTTTTTCGCAAACTACACTGACCAGTATTCCCCGGTTGAGAAGAAGAAGTTCACTGAGATTGCTGATAGGCTGATTGAGGACACCGACAGGCGCAAGAGCGGGGACTTCTGGACACCTACCAATTTCGTGGACTGCGCCCATGAACGGATGGAGAAGGTGTTTGGGGACAACTGGCGTGACGAATATGTTGTCTGGGATTGCTCCTGCGGCACGAAGAATCTCACGCGAGACTATCACTTCAAGGAACTGTACTGTTCAACCCTGTTCCAGTCTGAACTTGATATGGCTAAGAAGTACAACCCCGAGTCAACCACGTTCCAGTTCGACTTCCTCAACGATAGTCTGGACAAACTCCCAGAGGGGTTGAAAACCGCGTTGGAAGCCAAGAGGAAAATCATGTTCCTCATTAATCCACCGTTCGGTACCGCAACCTTTGACAGGGGAGTTACCACGAAGGGGAATGGCGCGACCAAGGTCAACGATGAAATGCAGTCAACTGACGGCTACCGCTCCAAGGAACTCATTGTGCAGTTCCTATGGCGGATTCGCCAGATAATGAAGGTCTATGGCATAGAGGAATATGGGCTTGGACTGTTCTCAAACCCCAAGTGGATGACTGGGAAGAACTACAAGCGGTTCAGAAAAGACTTCCTCTCCACCTTCAAGTACGAAGATGGTTTCCTCTTCCAGGCATCGCATTTCGCTGATGTGTCTGACGTATGGGGAATCACCTTCAATGTGTGGAGTGCAGGAGAAACCTCTGACAAGACAAGTTTCATGCACGAACTTGTGGACACGGACGACAACGGCAACATAGTTTCCATTGGAACGCACAATGTGTACAACAAGGATATGGACGAGACAACCATTGCCTCCTATGTGTCTGCCCCGTTGAAGGGACTTCCACTGGAGAAGAAAACCATGCCGATTCTGTCCAAGGGTGTCTTTATCAAGAAGATGGTGGAGGTTGAAGTGCCAGCGACCACAATGGGCATAGTGTACTGCCTTGGCGGGGACGTCCAGCACAACAACGCATCTGTGATTATGAGCGGAACTTCCAATACTGGTGGGACATATCCCCTTTCGGAAGAGAACTTCATCCAGGCATGCGTTGCCACCACAGCAAGGAAACTCATTCCCAATAGCTGGATGAGCCATCACGATGAATACTCCGTGCCTGAGACAATCCCCCAGGACTTCATCTACGATTCCATAATGTATCAGGTGTTTATGAGCTGGATGGTTTCTCTTTCGCTTCCAAATGGCGAGAGGATGCCAAACCACTTCTTCTGGATGTCACGCGAAGAGATTATGGAACTGGCGAACGAAAACGGCAACGAAGACGCATACAACGATGCCAACGTCTCCGAGGATAGGTTCATCTACAAGTTTATCCAGAAGCATCTCAACGAATTCTCCCCAGAGGCAAAGGCAGTCATGGATAAGGCGTCCGAACTGGTGCGCAAGTCTTTCAAGTACCGTCCACTGTTCTCGCAAAACCACGAAGACCATCAAGTGAACAACTGGGATTGCGGTTATCTCCAGTTGAAGCAGATATGGAAGGACTTCATGAAGAAGGACTTTGACGAGTTCAACGGATTGTGCAAGGCACTGGCGGACAAGATTCGCCCTCAAATCTACTCCATTGGCTTCCTGAAGAAGTGACATGGACATTGAACTGTTAGAATCCAGATTCAAGGAGGTTACAAATCTATACGAGATAGATTTGACGCTTCCATCCATTCCAAAGGGTCTGGACTCAAGGCAGAAAACCTCCAAGGAATCCACTAAAACTCTGGGCTTTGTGCCTACACCCCTGTGGCTTGTGGACGAAATGCTTGAGCCCGAAATGGACAAGCTGGACTTCAACTCAACCACTTGCGATGCATGCGCTGGGTGTGGGCAATTCTCAATCAGGCTCATGCGCAAACTGTACAACAAGTTCCTGGGCATGGGCGTGGTGAAGGAGAAGGTGGATTGCTGGATTGAAAAGTGCTGGCTCCAAAAACAACACTACTTTACTGAATTTCAGTTCTCCAACGTAGCGAAACTCATCTACATCTTCGGCCCATCCATCAATGTTTATGTTGGGGATTCTCTGAACATGAAGTACGCAAAGGATGAAGACAAGGGTCTTCTGTTTTTCAACGAAAAGCGGAAGTCATGGCTGAACATCCCAAATCTATATCCTGAAGTTGAGAAACGGAAGGACAGTCTGTCGGACCTGATAACGTTCTTTGGAGTGCTTGAATCCGTCTGGGGCAAAGTCAATTCATTTAAGAACTAAACATTTTCCAGTGAATGACGTATAATGGAAGTGTAAAAGGACAAACAATGACTAATAAAAACTACGCGAAGTTCAGAAGCGAACTCTTGAACCTCTGCCCAGGAATGGACGAGCAGGAAGTCTACCTCAAATGGTGGAAGTACCAGTTTAGGGACAGCACATGGGAAATCCACCAAAAGCCCACGTGGGGTTGCGACAGGAAATACCACATGGTGTACATTACCATAACTGGCTTGGGCAAAATCTACGTGGGCGTTCATTCCACGCCAGACCTATGCGATGGCTACCATGGCTCTGGTGACGAAATCCGAGAACTGAAGAACTCTGGGGCGTTGCTTGAAACCATCCCTCTGGAGTTTTTCCGCACAAGGGGCGAAGCCCTTGCCATGGAGGAATACATCGTTGACCGGGATTTCATCATTGAGCCTGGGGTTCTGAACCACACGGTTGGTGGTGACGACACAAGGCATGACACGCCCCAAGTCCAGAACAAGGTTCCTGACTACCAGTTGCCCAAGGAGGCATGTGACGTCATAGACTCCTTTGGGGCGAACATTCCACCAGCACCGAAGTCCGTTCAGAATGAACCCAAGAAGAGGAAGGGAAACTTCTACACCTTTGCTGACCTCAGCGTTGCCATTGGGGAGATTCTGACTTTCGCCCAGGACGAATCCATTGCCTGCAAGGTCATTGACAACGATTGCATGGTGGAGTACAAGGGTAAGCATTATAAACTTACCGACCTCACGAAGAAGATTCTGAACATCGACAAACTTGGCTACACCACCCTTGGCTACTGGAAACTTAGGGGGCAGTTCCTTGTGAACATTGCCGACGAGTTGAAGAAGAGGCAGAAAAGGGCTGCCTAATCTGAACCGGAAAGGAAACCACAATGGAAAACAAGATTGACCCAAAGACAGCGGCAGAGTGGAAACGCCTTGGGGAGTGCTTCAAGTGCAGGCATCATGGCGTGATTGAGCGCATTTGCCGAATCACAGGCTGCCTTTGCAAGTACCCCACGAAGAACTGCGAGAACAAGGATTATCCCTGGGGTTGATTGCCAGGGGTACTTGACAACCTGGGGGAACTGTGATATACTATAGGGGTTGAAAACAGACAAGGAGAAGTCATGAACGAGCATATCCAGAAGATTGCGCGTGACTCCATGCCCGAATGCAGGGTGTTGGGTCACCGCGTCCACGTCACCATGAACGCCACAAGCGAAGGGTGGCCGAGTTGGAGCCGGGTTGCCTATGGCATAGCTGGGGGCTTCATCCACTTTGAGAAGGATGAGGACTACCAGTACTGGCTTTCGCTTCAGACGCCCAAGGTGGTTGAGGACACGCCAGTTGTGGATGAGCAGGACGTTGGTGGTCGTTGCGTCCCCGAGTGCGGTCCCATTGGATTCAAGTCAGCGGCGTAAAGGAGAAACCATGTACGAGAAATTCAAGAAGAAACTGGAGAAGATTCTGGACTTCTATTCCATCGTCAATGACCGAGATGCCATTATGAAAGACCTCTCCGAAGTGGTGGACGAGGCGTATGACATGGGATGTGAAGATGCCAAGAATGATTGGGATGATTGAACCATGTTGAAAACCTACGATGAAATCTATGCCGAAAATGGCTTTGGTGTTTCCAAGGAGCGTTCCCAGTGGGAAATCGCAAGGGAGCTGAGCCGGAGGAACGACCTGCTTGAGGTTGAAATGCTATGCAAGACCGCGGAAGCCGTTAGGGCGGCTGCCAAGGGTTCAACTTCGGGGTTGTACGATACTGGTTGGGAAATGGCAGAGAACCTTGCCCTTCTCGCCCATGAGAAAATCACGAACATCTGCAGAAAGGAAGTTGGCAATGAGACTAAAGGAGACTGAGGTAAAGGAGACAATCAAGAGCCTTGCAGAGACGATTGCGTCTGGCAAATGGGGCGCATGGCAGTGCTCAATGGGTGGATTGGTTGCGCTCATTGAACTTGTGAACAAGCTGGGCTTGGGAGACGAGTTTTGGGCCGAAATCTTTGACATCAAGCAGGAATACTTCCAGCAAGTCAAGTCTGTTGTAATGGCAGACCCCAAAGACATGTTCAATAGGTAAATACTCTAAATGAGGTAAATGAAATGGACAACAAGTTTTACACGAAGAAGGGAAGCAAGGTTGAGATTGAGGAGGTTCACTCTGTGGGTGGACCTGGCATTGAGTACAACATCAATTTCAATGGTGGAACCGACTACTACACCGTGGCGAAGTGCTGGGACTACTTGCTTGCGGAGAAAATCCGCGATGCTGTGGCCGAGTACATGCAAGAAGAGTACAAGGTGGTGGGTCAGGAAGACGCTGAAATGCTTGATGACAATGAGGATTGAAAGGAGAAACGAAAATGAAATGGTTCAAGATAAATGAAAGCAAGCGCAGGTTCAAGACCACTCTGGTGAAGGGTGGTGGAAACTCGTTCTGCGAGGCCGTGCGCAACATGGGCAACAAGTTCGACATTGACATTGACCAGGTTCTGTTCACTGTTGGCGAGTCTGGAGTCAACGAGGATTCCGAGGACGATGAGCTGAGGAAATCCCTTGATGGAAGCCGCGCCAAGGCTGAGCAGGATGGATATGGTGGAGCAATCGTTTTCTCCACTGACGTCAATTCGGTTGAGCTGTCCAAGTGGGGCTTCAAGAACTGGCTTGTCCAGAAGTGGAAGACCTTCACCAACCGCTTCAAGTCAATGAAGGTGCTTGACAAGCTGCGCAAGAAGAACGACATCTACGCATGGACTGTCGGCAAGGGATTCCACGGCGTCTACACTGGACAGAATGGAAAGACCTTTGACGAAAACTCCCTTGTCCTTGACATCATTGGGCAGAAGTTCTCCAAGGTTGTCAAGGTGGCGAAGGAAATCTGCGAGGAGTTTGACCAGGAGTGCGTGATGGTGAAGGACTACGAAACCAATCAGATTTACTTCATCAGCGCCTCTTGATGGAGAGAAAGGACAGTTGAATGGCTTGGCACAAGATTGACCCCGACCGGGTGAAGATGAGGGCGAAACGCGCCTGCAAGGCGTGGAACTCCTTCATGGAGGAACTGGAGCAGGTGACGATGGAGAGCAACCACACCATGTGCGAGGAAATCTACAAGAAAATGCGCGGACTCCAGGACGAGATTGGGGACAATCTCAGAAAGGCTTACAATGGATGATGTGTGGATGAAGAAACTTGATGAGATTCTGGACAAGTATGGAATTACTGAAAACCGGGAAGCACTCAAGGACGACATCTATCATGACATAATCGTGGAAGTATGGTGCGATGGCCGTCAGACTGGCAGGGACACTTATTTCAAATGGGATGATTGACAATGGACGAGTCTAAGTACATCTTCATCATAACTGGTGCGGCGGGTTCTGGCAAATCCACCCTTGCTGAGAAAATCCAGGACAACACGAAGGGTTTGATTGAGCCTATCTCCGAGATATGCGAGGCAGACGAGTTCTGGTACATCCTGGGCAAGGGCAAGTATGCTTTCAATCCAAAGCTGCTCTGGAAAGCGCACAAGTGGTGTCAGGACAATGCGCGTGAACTGATGGCTATGGGTCTGAACCTCATCGTCTCAAACACGAACATCCGCCCCAAGGACAGGAAAGCCTACTTTGACATGGCGAAGGAATACGATTACAAGGTGGTTTACATCCACCTCACTACGCAGTTCCAGAACCAGCACAACGTCCCAGATGCTGCGGTAAAGAACATGAGGGACAACTATGTGGACTTGACCTCCGAGGAAAAAGCCCTTGTTGTGAAGTCAGATGAAATGTCAGATGAACTGGCAGAACTTTTAACGAAAGCAGGTGTGCATTATGAGTACTGAGAAGGTTGTCATTGACACGCGGGAAACCACAATGAAGTTGAGTTTCCTCATTGGAAGGACAATTTTGATGAGGACGGCAAACGAGGATTCCTGCGTTGCCACAAGGGTTGAATCAATCATGGCGGAGAACACACCAGGCACAGAAGGTGTACCGTGTGTCACACTCTACACGAACATTGGAGTGAAGCACATCAACAACAGCAAGACATTCAACGACATCATGTTGGTTGACGAGAATGGTTTTCTTGAACCCCTTGGCAAAATCACTGACAACCTTGGGATTGTGTTCTGATTATTGTAAATACACAATGGACTTATCCAAAGAGGACACAATAAAATGAACTGGAAACTTTACAAGGAAGCCGTTGAAGAAGACGACATTGACGATGACATTGGGGATGAAGAGGAAGCCCCGTTCAATGGCATTGTTGCCAAGAGACGTGAATATGCGGAGCCAAACAACGATGACTGCATGTATGACGAATTTCTAAGGGTTGAGGGCGATGGCTCTGACCTTGAGTTCAGCACTATGAGCGGTCACAAGGCCGACTACTGCACGAAGTACGAGGACATGGCTAATTCGTTCGTCTATGACTGGATGAACGATGAAACTGACCAGGATGTGAAGGACTGGGTGCTTGATGGTATGAAGCAAGAAACGGGGGATGAATGGGAATACTCCGAAATCAGCGGAAATTATAGGGGCGATTATGCTGAGGTTCTTCACCGCGTGAGCGACAGGAAAGCCCTCAAGTCTCTGCAAGAGGACTATTTCGGAATCGGTGAACAGTACGATTGCTTTGATGGCGAGACTGGGGAGTACATGGTGACTGTGTTCATTCCTGATTCACTTCAAGACCAGACGGAAGAGGGAATATGCGACCAGTGCGGCTATCCAAGTGGAACCGAAATCAGGTTCAAAGAGCCAAGGGATTGACAATACCACATTCAATGATGCACGAAGCCTCCTTTACACGAAGGGGGCTTTGTTGTATAATGTATCTGAAAGGAAATACACCCAATGAAAATCCGTTCAGATTATGTTAGCAACTCCAGCTCCAGTTCTTTCGTGCTGGCGAACCATGAGCTGTTTGACCTATTCAAGATTACCAAGCAGGACATCCTCAACGCCCTCATTGACCTCTACGGCAAGGAGGACTATGAAAAGACCGTGGAGCGAATCAAGAAGAACAGGGAAGAGCATCCTGACTGGTATGACAAGGACGAGCTGAAGAGCAAGGACATTGGCCCGTTCTACATCTACGACCTTTCCATCAAGGAGGAGCGCAAAGCGGCAATCAGGCGCTGGGGCAATCTGCTCAAGGGATGGGACGCGAACAACTGCAAGAAAATCACTGACGAGGATTCCGAGGACAAGGGTCGTGTTGCCAGTGGCTCTGCGTATTCCACCTACCGCGAAATCCTGGACAGGCTCAATGACGTGTATGGAATCTCGTTCTGGGACATCCGCGAGTATGCAGTGAATCCAATCAAGAAGAATCTGCCAGAGCGGTTCGTGCGTTCAGACAAGAAAGACCCAAAGACTGGGTGCTATGGGCATTATGTTCCGCTTGAGAAGGAGATTCTGGACTTTGCCCTCAAACTGCGCAAGGACATGGGAATCATGACCAACCTTGACGTAATCAAGTCTCAGGTTGCAAGGTTCTTCGTACACGCTGATGACAACGAACTGTGCGGGGAGAAGTTTGGGGAGTATGGCACGGAAGACGAGCGCTGGGACGATGAGAAGAAGGATTGGGTCAAGGGTTCTGCAAAGTGGGAAACCAAGAACTACACCTTTGACCGCCTTTGTGAAATCATCCTTGAGTATCTTGAAAAGACAGGGCGCGTCAATCTCTCTGACCCCAAGTTCATGGACATGATGAGAATTGACGACATGTGGCTGTCAAAGTTTGACAAGGAGAACGGGGAGTTCTGGGACTTCTGCAACGGCAAGAACTTCACCTGGAAGGACTTGAAGCACATTGCGCTAACCTGGAACATGCACGAGGGTTGATATGGACAACGAGATTCTACTTCTTTGCGACTGCTCTTCTTGCGAACATCAGATGATTGTCTCTTGGGACAATGACGATGACGAAGTGTACGCGCATGTGCATCTCACCACATACAAGGGTTTCTGGAAAAGGCTTTGGGCTGGATTGAAATACGCATTTGGTTACAAGTCCCGATATGGGGAGTTTGACGAAATCATCCTGCGCAAGAAGGATGCTGACAACCTGCAGAAGGTTGTAGACCACCTTAAATCAAAACAACAATGAAAGATAACATATGAAACTGTTCTACAAGTTCCTCCGTTCAGTATTGCCATGCATCCTCCTTACCTTGTGCATTGGGTGGTGCTATTCGTTCAGTCTGTTCGTGCCACATCTTGCAGCCTTGCTTGGATGCACCGCCCTTCAGATTGGATTCACGTTCTGCCTCAACATCTTCTTCCTTGGAATGGGAGCCGCCATGTTCGGACCAATGGCAGAGAAGAACATAAAAATGGCCGCAACAACTTCAGCAATACTTCTTCTTGGTGGATTGGCGTTGGCTGGACTTGCGTGTTCGCTTAAATCCTTGTGGCTTTTGTACTTGGGAGCTGGCGTTCTATGTGGAATCTCTGAGGGATGTGGCTATGTCACGCCCAACAAGAACATGATGCTCTGGTTCCCATCCTCAAAGCACAAAGGACTGCTTACTGCAATTTCAATCTTCACTTTTGGACTTGGCTCTTCAATCTGCGCATGGTTGTTCGGGATTTTGTTCCCGTTGTTTGGGATTGGTGGCACGTTCCTTGCCATGGCTGTCATATATTCAATCCCAATGCTTATGTCAGTTGCGTTGATTCAGAAACCGAAGTATGCGCTTGTGAAACTGCAGAAGCAGACGAAAGCCGCTTTCTCCTACCTCCAGACATTGAAAGACAGATACTTCCAGAAGTGCTGGCTGTTCATGTTCCTCAACATTTCAATGGGGCTTATCCTAATTGGTTCCTGTGCCAGTTTCCTTTCCGCCCTTGGTTTCGTGGCAAAGGCAGTTATCACACTGATGATGCTTTGTGGCATTTTCAATGGGGTTGGCCGACTTGTTTTTCCTGCCATTGGGGACTCGTTGAAAACACGCAGCAACATTTGGGTTGCCACTGCGGTTGTTGAAATCCTCCTTATGGTTCCCGTGATAATGGCGTATGCAACTGGGACAATGGCGCTGGCGGCCGCAATCTGCATTGTGTTAATCCATGCTGGCTATGGTTCAGCATTCGCTTGTTTGCCTGGGATTTTGTCAACGCATTATGGCAAGGACACATTGTCCCAGCGTCATGGGTTCTGTTTGACCTCATGGGGCATGGCATCCCTAATGGCGTTCCTCTGCTCCACCTTCATCTTGAAGATGTTCAGTGGATTCCTGCCAGTAATGATTTTGGTTACAGTTGGCTATGCCTTGAACATTTTGGTTTCATTGTCAATCTCAAGGCAGAAAAACACGTTATGAAAATAAAAGAAGAGACTGTGGTTCAATTCCCACAGTCTCGTCTTTTGGAATGTAAACGCATATGCTAATCACCGTACATAGGAGAAGCCATCCCTGTACTTGTCCTTTTCCGAGTAGTGTGCGCCATCCCAGGTGGAATCCCCTTTTTGCATGAGATTCCAGATTCTTTGAAGCCAATATCTGACTGGATGCTTTGACTTGAACAGAAGTTCGTCCGCCTTTAGTTCAAGCATGTGACGGTATGCCATTTCCCCATCCCCGCTCAAATCGTGGCATAGTTCTAGTGTTTTTGTCTCGTATACCATTTTCTTGTTGTGTGTTGTGTGTGTTTTGCGAATGAATGTCCTTGCGGTCACCCATTTGACTATATTTACCATTTCACATATATTTCCCAAGGGGTACTTTACAACTGAGCAGAACTGTGGTATAATATGTGCGTAAGGAGAACAAGAGCCATGAACGACTACACCGAAACCGAACTTGCCACCTACTTCGCCGAGCGCGACCGCGCGGAGGCCGAGGGTCTTTACGACACCATTGAAGACCCTTCCATCCTCCCCATGACGGAGGAGCAGGAGGCTACGCTGCATCAAGCGTGTTCGTGGTTGTCGGATTTGGCGAAGGAGACTAACAGCTCCCTTTCCGAGATTTTGAAACGGGGCGGCATCACCGCGTAGGGCAGCGACACAAGACACAAGGACAGTGACGGGGGCATTCCACCTGGGATGCTCCCCTTTCTTGTATAATTGGATTTGAAGGAAACACATAATGAACAAACTATATTCAGTACAGTTGCTTGACTATGCCTCGGGTACATGCACAATTGTTGGTATGTTCCGGGACGAAAACACGGCAATAATGTTCCAAAACGACAAGAACAAGGAACTTGAATCACATGGGAAATCACTTCCCAAAGGGGAATATGTGATAAGACCAGTATACACCGATTTTTGAAAGGACAACTAAAATGTCAGACGAACAAGAGAAAACAAACAGCCAATACGAAGAACTGAAGAAGGTAATGGACGATGCCGCACGAATCAAGAGCGACATCAACTCCAACTGCAAGGAAACATTGAAGAACATGAAACAGGACTTTGCCCGTTTCATGGTGGACAATGTGGACGAGGACTTCAAGCGAATCTGCGAACGCCTTGGTCTGTTCAATGGCTTTGCGGACATTGAGGACAAGAAGAAGCGCGAGAAGAAGGAAATCTCCGCAATGACGAACTTCTTCGGCAAGATGTTCATGAAGTCCAAGGAGCATGAATATCTGAAGAAGGGTGGAAAGCCAAAGGAGAACACGCCACCGAAGTGCGATTCCTATGCTTTGGACATCATCACGAACCTCTACGCCTCAAGGCTGATTCCAGAGGTGAAACGCGCATTGGAGACTGCGGGAATTGAAATCAAATTCACGAAGCCCATCACGCAGCTTGACCTTGAGAACAATGAGGACGACCAGAAGACAATCATCGACTACATTGAGCGTGGTGCGAACATCCAGAACGAAATCTTTGAGAAGAACGCAGAGATTGAGGATGTAATCTTTGAGAACATCCCTGATAGGATGAAGTTCTCTGAGACAAACCCCAAGGGCATAAAGAAAGCGCAGTTCAGCGCATTGGCAGAACTTCAGGCAAAGACCGAGGAACTTTCAATGAATGGGGACGCGCAAAAGGCAACTGACATGGTGGAGAAGCAGTGCGACAAGCACTTTGAGAACTCAAAGAACCAGGAAATGCTTGCCCTTGTGACTGAACTAATCATCGCAAAGGAGAACGCCGAAGTAGATGAAGCAGTTGCTGAGGAAGAGGCTTTTGGAGGAACAGAGGAAATCGTAGAAGAACCAGAAGTTGTTGAACCAGAACCACAGGAGAACCTTGACAACCTTGTTTCGGAGGACATGGACTGATGAAAACCACATCAAGAAGAAACTTCATCGCTGGATTGGCAACAGCAACAATCGCAACTCCAGTTGTTGCTTCAACATCTATTGAGAATGTCAAACGGAAAGATACATGGGATGATGTCAAGTTGGGGTTGAAATACGCCATATCAGGCTATGTCATGTGCCAAGCATATGAAGAAATGACTGCCGCGAAATTGAGTGAGATTAGAATGAATGTCGGAAGAATGCTTCAAGAGTTGTACGTTCACGGCATCATATACGACCACAGGGTTATTGCATCCGTCAAGAACGAAAAGGAATTAAATGTGAAGGTTGGCTTCAAGAAGAAACCTGGAGTTGAATTCACCATTTGGGACTTCACCACTGTGCTTTTATCGCACAACAAGGGGCTGTCATAATGGGCGAGTCATACTTGACATTGGTGGTCTAGCCAATAGACTTGATACGGGCGTTCAAGGTGGACTTCTGCCTTGCGTCCGTAATCAAGTGGCTGACCAAGTGGCACATGGACAAGAAGGCTGAATTCCTCAACCGAGCGAAATACTACATTGACCTCTGCGACAAATCCAATGTGTCAGATGAACTGTTCTTCGCCCTTAGAATGTACTGCATGGTCAACAAGTTCATGAAGGACAATTCCTCTTCATGCCTGTTGGTGGATGTTGTGTGGGATATAAAGAACAAGAATCTGGACGATGCCCATTTCAAACTTGTGAAGGGATGGGCAGATGAACATTGACCTCCAGTACGAGGAGGCAATCCGTTCAGGAAACGAGAGCCTTGGGGTTCAGCTTGCGTTGCAGCAGGCCGAAAGCCAAGGCTTCAATGTACCTGCCTATCATGGAACGTTTCAGGACTTTGAAGAGTTCAAGGAACATGACATCGGCTTTCACTTCGCAAAGGACATAGTAGTTGCCTAGAACAGAATAGACGACAAGTTCGACTACTTCGATATAACATAGCAGCACAAGATTCTACAGGTAGTCCTGTCCATCCACAATCCCATAGTGGTGAAAGCAGACCTTGGCGCGTGGAACGCGAAGGACATTCTGGACGCAACATCCTACAAATACACCAAAAAGCCCTTTATGTCTCAAGAGTATATGTATCTCTACGAACAAAGGGCGTGGGCATAGGCTGCGCATCGCATACTGAAATCCATTGGAATAGACAAGGATTCCGCGCTCTCAATGAAGGGCAACCTGGACAAAGAGCCAAATCTGGTTCAGGAATATACTGAATACATCAGGGAGAGGTGCATTGAAAGCAAGTACGATGCCATAATATACCCCAATGACTTTGAATCCCAGGAGGGGGTTGATTCCACCAGCTACATCGTGTTTCTCCCCAATTAGATAAAACAGATTACCCCAATAATGGAAAATGACGGGACAACCATAAGGAAATTGTCAACAAGATTTGACATCACCTCAAATAAATTCACGTGGTAATAGTAAATATACCCTGACCTCCATAGAGGTCCGCACAGCAACCATGTAAAGTGAAGAACAAGAACATAACCCTTCCGAGGTGATAGAAATGGCAAACGTGGAAATACCAGTGACAAATCCGCATCTGAGCGCAAGCGCAGAAATGACTGACAACTCAAAGACTGACGAGTCCATACAGACAAGTCACACCACGGTAAATGTCGGTCCTGGTGGAACTATCCAGCAACACTGCGGGAACCAGAAAGGTGAGAAGGAATTCACCAGAATCATGTCCACCTTCCTCATCCTCTTCATATCCCTCATCTGCGATTTCTTCTTATGCGTAATCCTCTGGCAGGGTCAGTCCAACATGCGTAACAGCATCCTCCAAAAGTTCGATGTATTTGAGAAGAACGCATAGGTCACGCATCAACGCCTTGAAGATCAACAGTAGAGAATGGAACAACGCCATAACGAAGTCATTGAGCAGGCTGATGCCACGCACAAGGAAATGATGAAGAAAGCCAAGGAGGGTACGATATGGCTGCTGCGCGACGACATCATCAAGTCCATAGATTTCCATGAAGTCTCCAAGAAAATCACCCCAAAGCAGTACAAGCGGCTGAAGGACGAGTTTGACTACTACACTTCAATAGGTGGAAACCACGATGTGAAGGAGAGATTTGACGATTTCACCTCCAAGATTTACGGCACAGGCGAAGTCAAGATGGTGAACGAAATCCAGTTGATTCAAGAAGCGAAGAAGTGACACATGAAATGGGCATTGGCGATAATTGCAATAATTGTTGCAGGTTGCATGGCGAAGGTGACCGTTGACAAGCGGCCAAACCTTGCGCTCCCAATCTACACTAACACCTCCACCAACCCAGTGGAATATGTCATAGTTGACCAGGGGTACAAGGTCAGGTACATGAAGATTGGGTTCAACACGGACATCCAGTCAATGTCAGCAGAGATAAACACGAACAAGACTGTGAACTTCCAGTTGGGCGGTCTCCATTCCAACGTTGCCACGAATGGATTTGTCATAAAGCTGGAAGACCTGTTGAAGATTTCCCAACTGTTCAGGGACAGTACGAACGAGGTAATCATAATAGACAAGGGCAGGCCTACTGAACTGAAATAAGGAAAGAAAGGACTTAGCAGATGGCAAGCAGCGATTCATACGTTCTCATAAGGCTCAGACACGATTTTGATCTGGTGAAGGAGGATTAGGATGGAAACCTCGTCCCGATAAGCCCATACATTCTGCCAGATGGGGCGTACATGTACCGTGGAATGATTGGGGAGATACATTTCCCAGAGACAACCGTAATCGGCAAGAACTGCTTTAAGATGTGTTCCATGCTTGACACAGCCGACATCCACAACGTCATTGACATAGGGGATTCCGCGTTTCAGGACTGCGTACTCCTTGAGGAACTTGCCACGCCAAAGCTGAAGACCATAGGCAATGCCTCCTTCCAGGGATGCACAAAACTCAAGAGCATAAACACAGATTCCACATCGTCAATAGGGTATAGCGCGTTCCAGGACTGTGTTTCGCTGGAAACCCTGAACATTCCAAGGGTCAAGTAGATTGGCGACAACTGCTTTAGGGGATGCCGCAACCTGAAAACCCTCACCGCCCCGAACCTGACTAGAATAGGCCGGGCCTCGTTCTACGATTGCGATGGACTTGAGGACGTGTGCTTTCCCAATGTCACCAGAATTGGCGTGGACACAAGCAACCTTGACATAACAGAGGGCGTATTTGAGAAATGCTCAAACCTTAAGTCAGTAATTCTCCCAATGCTGAATATGATTGGGGAAAACACCTTCAATGGATGCACCTCAGTGACATACATATCCCTTCCAAACATTTCTGCTGGTGGAATCCCCGAAAACGCATTTGGGCAGTGCATTGAACTGAAATGGATTACCCTATCTGGAGAAATACCAGAAAACCTCATGCAGAACTACATGGTGGCTCTGGGAATACATGGTGGATGTGGAGTCACTTGCCTTGATGGAACGCCATTCTACGGTGAAGGAATGACTGCGGAAGATTTCAAAAATGAAGAGTGTCTTGAATACCATTCATATACTGTGGCAGCCGGAGTTACTGGAAACTACATACGCAAAGTGAAAACAGGAGTTACAATATCAGGGGAACTGTTTGACGCTTTTGGCTAGGGGATAAATGAGGAGGCGTTTAAGAACCAAAACTAGATGGAGTCTGCCATTCTCCCTGGAGTAATATATGGAATAAGGGGTCATGCCTTTAACGGTTGCACCAAGTTGAAAAGGGTTGCGCTTCCAGGAATGAAACTGGATTATTCAGTTTCGGGGACAACATTCCACGGTTGCACTGCCCTAAGATGCGTTGAAGTGACGAACGCCACAAAGACCTTGGTCAGTTAGAATCTGGCGAACAACAATAACTGGGGAATCCCAGGCCCATGCCAAGTTGTGTGCAAGGATGGCGTAGTTGATATTGGGGCTTAACATTTTCCGAAAAAGTTGTATAATTGATGTATGGTTTTCGTGAGGAATTGCGTAAATATTTCTTGCGAAGATACATAGGAATCATTGCTAAGAGGTAAAACTTGAAAATGCTACGGAAACATTCATATATTGCCAGTTATGCTACCCAATCATGGGTTGCACCCTCTGGCGTTTTGGCGTTTACGGAGCGAGTGAATTGCCTTGAAGCGCTGAGGAACAAGTGTGGGAGGTCTACCATCATCCAATAGTGAAGTGGAAGAAGAAGAAAAGGATCCAATGAAACGAAGGACGATGGGATGACCTGAAGGAAAAAGGGTCATCCCAATTTTTTTTGAGAAAAAAGTTTCAGACCCCCTTTACACCAGAACCAGACTGTGATATACTATGTGCGTTGACGCGATGGAAGGTGATTGATGAACCTCCTAGCGGAGACAAGCCCTTCAATGGGCAACTTTGAACTTTGACAACTGAATTTGAATGACGATGCCCAGCAATGGGCATGCGATAAGGAAAGACTACGCTTGTCTGGACGAGTCTCCCTCTGGGGACAATGAATGAACCAGAGGTCTAGAGTCAGGCGTTTTAACGATTTGACCCATGTGACATGGGCAATCACACCATGGCAGAACAGTTATGCACCGAACTTTTAATTCGGGCGATGGGAGTGCGACCCTCCCTGGTGTGACCACTTTACAAGTGAGGTAAAACAATGTATAATGTAAGTGCAAGTTCTTTGACAACAAAACGAAAATGACGGAAAGACTGTTCCACATTGGATGGAACATCATGCGCAAGTCACCCCTTGGGGACGATGAACCTTGGGTCTAGAGCGAATGCTTTGCGATTTAGATTGCGGGACGGTGCATCGGTTGCATACTGGGTTCATACCCCGGAGATGGTTGGGTTCGACTCCCACTCCCGCTACCAATTTAGGAATCAGAGGTAATTGAAATGCATCGTGGTGACAAGAAGCACGTCCCATTAGAATGGGAAGATAGCCTGCGATTGGTTCGCTGCATCCCCTCATCTTGTGGAAGAACATCATTTGGAGTAATTGACCCGTTGATGCCACAATGTGATAGATTGCCCTTGAGAAAGACTTTTTACTAGTAAGTTCACCAAGGTGAATAAGGTGCCCGGTGAGGGCGAATACCTGCTATGATGGAAGTTGAGTCTGGTGGCTCCGCCCCGATGATGGGGAAAGGTCTGTTGGTCCGATTCCAACCTTCCTAGCGAAATTTCAATGTGGCATGACAGAGGGAAACAACACCATCGCATTGTACCTTTCCCTCAACAAGAAGCACAAATGCTGTGCATGACTCTCTGACCCAGCCACTTCTTCAATTTAGATTCGGGTATACTCAACTGGTACGAGAGCGCACTGTTAATGCGTCATATGCTGGTCCGAATCCAGCTACCCGAGCCATTTCAATGTCCCATTCCATCATGGTTCCCGCCAACATAGGTTTGGGACAAGTTTTCGTATAATTGTAAATAGACATGTAGTTGCGGGAACAACTACTAAACAAAAAGGTAAAACTATGCAACACAGAAGAAAAGAACCTTGGGTATGTACCCAATGTGGTGAGCGGTTTGCAACAAGAAAACTGATGTATGACCACAAACACAAAAAGCACCCCTTTCCAAAAACTTGGAACAAAGGTTTAACAAAAGAAACTGACCCAAGAGTAGCAAAGGGCGTTGAAACGCTTAAACAACGAATTTCAGAAGGTTTGGTAAAGAACCATTGGGAAGGAAAGCATCTCCCAGATGAAATACGCAAGAAAATTTCTGCTTCAATGAAAAAAGCCCATACCGAAGGTAGGGCGCACAACATTGGAGAGTCACGCTGGAACAACGAACCATCATGGCCCGAAAAGTGGTTCATGCAAGTGATTGAAAACGAATTTACCGACAAGAACTATGTGCGTGAAAAACCGTTCCATAGATTCTCGTTGGACTTTGCTTGGGAACACAAAAAGAAGTGCATTGAGATTGATGGACAACAACATGAACTTCTCCCCGGCTACAAGGAAAGAGATTTACGAAAAGACAAGGCATTGGCTGACGAAGGTTGGCAAGTGCTGAGATTGCCTTGGAGTGATGTATTCAACGAACCAAAGAAGTACATTCAGATGGCAAGGCAATTCATAGATGAGTGATTTCAATGCCTGCTTGGCAGAACGGTTATGCAACAGACTCTTAATCTGTGTGACGTGGGTTCAACTCCCTCAGCAGGTACCAATTTCAATGCTTCCATAAGTCAACAAGAAGACCACGCCCTCTTAAGGCGCATATCTCGGGGCAGTTCCGGGTGGAAGTACCATTTCCTTGCTGTTGCTGTTGGTTCAAATCCAACCTGGTCAGAAAGGCTTTGCCATGACCGGAAAGCGATGCAACTGGTTTCAACAGCGGGATTCTTTTCTTCAAGCATTATCTAATAATGCTTCAGTATTGGACTCGCCTTTCGTATTATCGGCTAGTACGCCCCGTGGCAGACGGGGAGAGGTTGGTTCGACTCCAACAAGGTTAAAGTTTGTTCAATACGTTGCGCCTTGCATCAGGCGCAGGTTGGCAAGGTGCGTGTTCTAGTTCGCGCAGTCCCAACTGAAACATCCATATACGGCCTGAGTGATGATCACCACTCGTGGGTTCAACTCCCACTATGGAAGTAGATGCGGCCTTTCTAAATGGTTCCGTAGACCAATTTTGGCAGAGTCACATGCTTGAGGTGCATGACAGTATGGGTTCGAGTCCCATCGGAACTACCAAATTTCAACCCCAAACTCATGGTTTCAGCCCAACAGATTTGGGGTGATTATTTCGTATAATTGTAAATAGTAATGACGTTGGCTGAAACAACGTCATAAATCTAAAGGTAAAAACAATGAAGAAGAAACACTATTTGGTCTATAAGACCACGAATTTAGTCAATGGAAAAATCTACATTGGCAAACACGAGACGGATAACCTTAACGATGGGTACTTGGGGTCTGGAATTTTAATCCAACGCGCCATTAAGAAATATGGCGAACAGAACTTCAAGCGAGAAATACTATTTGAATGTTCAACCAGAGAGGAAATGAACGCAAAGGAAGCCGAACTCGTGAATGAGGAATTTCTGAAACGCGATGATGTCTATAATTTGAAGCAAGGTGGTGAAGGTGGCTTTGACTTTATAATCAAGAATAACCTTAATACCAATTCTCAGAACAACTCTATCGGAGGAAAGGCATTTGCAAAACGTCTTAAAGAAGATGAAGAGTTTAGGAAACAAGTTTCTGTTCGTTGGGCTTCAATCGTAAACCGTGCCAAAAACGAACATCCCGAAAAATTCAAGCGAAACGGGAAAAACAATGGGTTCTTTGGAAAACATCATTCCAAAAAATCCATAGAAGAAATACGTGCAAAAGCGCAACTTCGTATTGGTGATAAAAACGGTTCCTTTGGCACTGTATGGATTTACAATGAAAGTCTTGAACAGAACAAGAAGGTGAAGAAGGAAGAAGTGGAAACCTTCTTGAACCAAGGCTGGAAACTTGGAAGGAAAATGACTTTCCACAAATGATTTACAAAATGGATGCGTAGCCCAACGGCAGGAGGCAAATGACTCAAAATCATTCCAGTGTGGGTCCGAATCCCACCGCATCTACCATTTCAAACTGGTGGCGTAGCCCAATTTGGCAGGAGGCAGCGGTTTCAAACTCCGCGTAGTATGGGTTCGAGTCCCTTCGCCACTACCACTTTGTATAATTGAATGTATGGAAAACAATGACGTGGTTCTTGAGTTCATCCATAGAAGGTTTCCAGTTGACTGCCATTGGCTAGATGGCAACTGCTACTTCTTCGCGTTGATTCTCCTAGACAGATTCCCCATTGGCAAGATTCTCTACGATGTCATAGATGGGCATTTTGTTTGCGAGATTGACGGGAGGAAATACGATTGGTCTGGCGTGGTGGAGGAGACTGGTGAGCATCATTGGGTTGAATGGGACAAGTTCTACGAGTACGACAACCTTCAACATGCGCGTGTGGTGAAAGACTGCACGTTATAATGGGGGTGTAGCCCAATTGGCAGCAGGCGACACGTTCAGGGCGTGTACAGTGTGGGTCCGAATCCCACCATCCCTACCATTTTCAAGCTGGTTTAGCATAGCGGTCATGCAACAGAATCATAATCTGTCTTAGGGTGGTTCAACCCCATCAACCAGCACCATTTCATTGGAGTATGGCGAAGTTGGTTAACGCACATGTCTGATACACATGCACTCGATGGTCCGAATCCATCTACTCCAACCAATTTAACGTCAGGTGCAGCTGAGTAGCGAAGGCCCGTGGCTGTAAACCACGGACATTGGAAACAACGTAGGTGCGAGTCCTACCCTGACGACCATTTGAGAGGTAGCAGAATTAGTAGACGCGCCGATTTTGAGTCGGTAGCCAAAGACGATAATGAGCGGGTTCTAAAACTTGCTTCCCATGGGTTTACGCTTGTTGGCAATGAAGGTAGCTCCTTCTGGTTTCTATCCAACTGTTTGTCCTTGGCGGTGGTGGTGCAAATCCACCCCTCTCATACATTTTTATCCAAATGGCTTGATACGCAGGTAAATGGTCCTGGCCTGTGCGTAAAACGGGTTCCCCGACATAATGAGTTGATGCATCGCTCGTTGGGGAGACAGTGGAGTTGATACCCACAATACAGCCACCAATTTCATTGGCTGGGTAGCTCAGGTAGTAGAGCAGAAGACTGAAAATCTTCGTGTCGGAGGTGCGAACACTCTCTCAGCCACCAATTGCGATAACGAGGTGAAATGGTATGCAAGGGCATACGCTGGCTCCATGGACCGATTGTTCTTGAAACATAGAATGAACAAAGTTCCTGATACTGAAGTGGAGGCAGTCCAATCCATTTATGGGGCGTTAGTTCAGTGGTAGAATGCATCGTTCGCAACGATGAGACTTGGGTCCGATTCCCAACGACTCCACCAATTTCAATGGGCCGCTAGTTTAATAGTAGAACACCTCAATGGCATTGAGGAGGCTCCGGAGCGTTACCGGACGTGTCCACCAATTTGGTCAAGCACCTGACCTGGGGCGAGGAAGTACAACTCAATTCCCCGAAGACATCTGTAGTTCAATGGTAGAAGCATTGGGTCAGAAAAACCCAAGATGTTGGTCCGAATCCAACTGGATGTAAGGTGCCCGGTTTGCTGGAGCCGAAAGGCATTGATAGCGATTGGTTCCTGGAATCACCATAAGACCAGGTGGTTTGTGTGTTTCATGGGTTAGCGGCATCGGCTTCGTGGGTGTCCACTCTCCAACATATCTTAGTCTGGGATAGCTGCCAGACAGGACAAAAACACTCAGCTCTTTTAGAAGTTGGCGTTCCTTCAAGTCGGAACTTTCCACCAAGTTAACAAATGACAAACTGGCTACGGTTGCGGGAAACAACCTCGCAATAAAGTTCAATGGGTTCTTTGATTTCATCTTCCCATTGAAGCCAGAGGGCTGGGCCCGATAACGCCAACTTCGCCCTTTCAATGCTCCCGTATGCTAACTGGATAAACACGGACGCTACGAACGTTCTATTGTCGGTCCGAATCCGGCCGGGAGTACCATTTCAAGCCTTGCATTGCATGAAGATGTTCTTCGCCATTGCAATAGTCGTTTTTCATACTTGTCGATAATGCAATGAACTTTTGATGTGAATGCAAGCAACCATTTCAATAGGAGCATGGTATATGTGGTTGTGCCTGGGACTCCAAATCCCAAGAATCCTGTTCAACTCGGGATGCTCCTGCCAAGGGCGAGTTCCCAATACTGGCATAGGGTGCAGTCTGCAAAACTGCGTCAATGTGGGTTCAATTCCCACCTCGCTCTCCAATTTCAAGACGTTTGGTTATGCAACCAAACATGATGGTCCGAATCCATCCACTGTTCCCAATGATGGTTAAGAGGTTGGCAAGGCTCTGTCCTCAACAAAATAAACTGCCATGTGGCAGTGATTGCCACATCAAATAAAGAGCGGTGTCGTTTAACTGGATTTCACAATGGCTCTGTAGACAAACTGGATATAGTCACCTGCCTCTCACGCAGGAACCTCTGGGTTCAAGTCCCAGCAGAGCTGCCATTTTCAACGGCCCTGTAGATTAAAAGTAGTATCGGGTGGTTTTCATCCACCAGACCACGGAGCGTTACCGTGCAGGGCTGCCAAGTCCCAGTAACTCAGCTGAACAGAGTGGCGGTTTCCTAAACCGCAAGTCGGAGGTTTGAGTCCTCTCTGGGACGCCATTTTACACGAAGGGTCAGATGTTGTATAATTGGAGTATTGAACTTTGACATTTATTTGACAGTTTGAAAACCAGAGAGGGAGTTAAACCTTGTACGCTTAATGCTTCAACGGCAGCCTTACATCGTGAAAGGAATTCAAAACACTCAGTCCCAAATGCTGGATATGGGACACCAGCTTAACGATGAGTAGACCATGAGAGTCATGCTGATGCGAAGGTGCGTACCCGAAAGAAAGGCTACCCTGGATACAGGATGCAGATAAATGGGATATGTTGAAAATTCGTGGGAAGTCCCGCGATGGTTGCCCAATGCCACGGTGTAATAGCCGTGTGAGCGAGGCAACTCCCAGTCGGATGGTTTTCAGTAAATAAAAGTTCCCAACCTAATGGGACAGCTTCCGCCGCATGTGGTGGAATGACTGAGGGGTGTGATGCGTATAGGTTTCCACAGAATGAGGCATCACTTGTGCCAATCCTGCACAATGGGCGGTTCCTCTAACGGGAGCGGTATGTCCACCAAAGATTCAGCTGGCTTTGGTCACGAAGGGCATAATGGATTTCAATTTACAGGGATGAGCTGGGTTGGTTCAGCGCTTGATTTGGGATCAAGAGTCCGCGAGTTCGAGCCTCGCATCCCTGACCACTTTGGCTGGATTCGCTAATCCAGCCACGACTCGCATGAAGCTGGTCTGAACAGAGATAAGCGCCGAAGAAGACCACACTTGCCCATGGATTGCAACCTAGCGCAAGTCCAACGCCTGCAGTCATTAAAGGTTGACGCATAGACCTCCATACTTGGTGTGACGATGCCAAGCAAGTCTATGCCGAATAATTCTGGTCTCTGGTTCCCTTTCCAATTCTCTTTTTCCTCGTATTCTCTCCCGGTGAGTAGCAAATGGGGAGGCTTGACGGCAAGCCTGAAGACGAAGTATGGTCACGTTGGAGGCACTAAAAAAGCCAGTGCGTAAAACTTCCGGAAGATGTTGCCAACCTCTCACTAAGTAGTCTGCGAGTCCATGACATCCAAGGCTCATAACCTTGTGCAACAGGACGCCGTTCCCTTTTCAATTTTCATGGATGGATTCTCCTAAATGGTAAAGGTCTGACCTCGAAAGTCAGGGCGTTCACGCGCATGTAGGTTCAACTCCTGCTCCATCCGCAGTTTCAATTTATGGAAGAGTAACCCTAAAGGCAAGGGGGCGGTCTTGAAAACCGCTAGTAGGGGTCGCAAGGTCCTGTGGGATTTCAAGATTCCCCTCTTCCGCCATTTATGGAGCAATAAGCCTAATTGGTAAGGCATCGGTTTGCTAAACCGACAGTAGGGGTCGCAAGGTCCTGTCCTGATTCAAGTTCAGGTTGCTCCGCCAAATTTCATGGAGAGTTGTGCAGAATTGGTAATGCACCGCATTGGAAGTGCGGCCCCTTAATTGGGATTGTCCGTTCAAGTCGGACACTCTCCGAATTTCAGGATGGCGTTATTAGTGTAGCGGTAACACGGAAGATTGTGACTCTTCAATTCTGGGTTCAACCCCCAGGTAACGCCCCAACGTTCCCTCGCCCAATGGTTAGGGCAGCTCCTTCACATGGAGAAGGTTCAGAGTTCGAGTCTCTGGGGAACGACCACTTGAATCCCGCATGGCGTAATGGTTAGCGCATCACCTTGACATGGTGGTGGTTAGTGGTCCGAGTCCACTTGCGGGAACCATTTTAGAAAATCTCATTTTCACCCTTTACATTGGGACGGGAAACTCGTATAATTGATTATGTTCTTTGATAAATGGCTTTGAGATTTTTGGGGAGAGGTGAACCACCCCTTTGGCATACCAGAAGCAAAAGTGGTCTTTTCCACTGACGCATGGTTCACATATAAGTCACACGCAACGGACAAGGCTTTGGCGGCGAAATGGCAACAAAGTAACCGGTGGGATGCGCGTGGTTGACCAGTGTGGCTTCGCTATTTTATGGGATATTGGTAGAGCGGCTTCTCATGCCTCACTGTCTATGAGGCGAGCCGGGTTCGACTCCCGGATATCCCGCCATTTGGTTCAGTGGTGAAACACTGGACGAAAAAAGCCCGACGGAATCATGACGGGTCAAACTCAGAAAGGTTAGCTACCACATGAGTCGGTTTTTGGTTTGTTCAAGTGCTCTGCTAGGCAAGCCCGGTTCTCCTGGTGCAACAGGAGATTTAAGAGACTGCATAACGGGAGTAGCAACACTATTAGATGATTCCCATGGAATCAGATGACCGCAATGGACAGTCTGCGAAAAACAAACTTGTGATTTTGATGTTGGCTAGTCCAACATGCCCTTGGATAGATTTTGCGGGATGGACATAACAAGCGTCCAAGGGCCGTTCTAAGGAACGATAGGATTCAGGGGTCAGGACAACGCGCTCCTTTCCTGGTCTGCAAACACGGTGGCTCTGTGGCTATAGACGCATCCACAAGCAAATCCTGCATGTTTTTAGGTTGTGTGTTCATGGGATGTGATGTGCGTAGGTTAACGCGCAAGTCCCTAGCATCTAACCATGAAAGACTGGCAATGGATGTCCTAGCAGTTGAAAGGCAAGTTGGTGGCTACCGGTGAAACACTTGCTCTGCAAACACTCCCTCTTTTTGGTTGCTATGCAACCCTGACGCGAATGGGAGCTGAAGAAGGTTCAGAATCGTAAGTCTGATTAAGGTTCAGCCCTTGGTCCGATTCCAAGGCGCGTCATTCAATTTTTCAATCCGATATAAAGATGCAGTGCAGAATGGTTTCTCGCAAGAGAAACAACCACATGGGAAGTACACTTGATTGACGGGTTCTGATGGGTTTCCCCGAAAATGCAACGAGTACGGGAACGATGTCAGATGTTGCAAGCCCATGTATACAAGATTGAAAACCAATGCGGTCGGATTGAAACCCTTTCATGAATGCTCCTTCGTCTAATAGTAGGACAAACGGCTCTGACCCGTTTAGAATTGGTGCAAATCCAGTAGGAGCAAAATTTCAACCCTCAAACTCATGGTTCCTGCCAACAGATTTGAGGGTGATTATTTCGTATAATTGTAAATAGTAATGACGTTGCAGGAACAACGTCATAAATCTAAAGGCAAAAACAATGAAGAAACATTATTTGGTTTACAAGACCACTTGTCTGGTAAATGGCAAGATTTACATAGGACAACACTAGACCTATGACCCAAACGATAACTACCTTGGAAGCGGTAGGGATTTGAAAGAGGACATTCGTAAATTCGGGTCTGAAAATTTCAAGAGAGAAATCCTCTTTGATTTTGAATCTCAGAAAGAAATGGATGACAAGGAAAAGGAACTCGTGACTGAAGAGTTCATCAATCGTGAAGATACTTACAACCTAAGACTTGGTGGACAAAATGATTGCTTATCTGATATCAATAGTATTGCACGGAAGAAGTTTTACGAACTCATTAAAACGGATAAGAAATTCAAAGAGCATTTTTCAAATAAGTTGAGTGCAGTGGTGAAACGTTTACGCAGAGAGCATCCTGAACGATATTTCACTCCCCATAATGATGGGACATGTTGGTATGGTAAACATCATACTGACGAAACAAAGAAGAAAATCGGATGTAAGAACTCAGTGAATTTACTTGGGGAGAATAATGGTAGGTATGGATAGCAATGGGTTTCAGATACAATCAATGAAATAACATATCCACAGGATAAATCTATTCCATTAGAGGACTTTCAACTTCCAATTCGTATTATGAACTACGATGAGTACAGAGTTAAAGTTGCAAACAAGTAGATGGAACAGATAACCAAAAATGAATACAAGGAGAAACTTCGTCAGATACAGCGGACTTTCTTTTCCGCTTTTTATGATGAATACCTGAAAAATGGTTTCAACAGTATGTGTTCAAAATTTGGATTGACTTTTGAATTATCTGCGTTTCTTCATCTATGTAAAAAGAGAGTTCCTTATTATGAAACGTGGAAACGAATAAAAAATGGGGATTCGCATAAAAGTAGTGCCTGAGCCTTTGAAGCTTATGGAAGTGGAGCGTTACCACTATCCCCAGCCAACTAAACAATTTAGGAATCACGCGCACGATGGGTGGGTGTCCCATCCGCCAACGGGTTGACGCAAGCGACGGCTGGAGTGGTTCGAGTCCACCGCCTGATTCCTTTTTAATTTCATGCATCAGTCGCCTAGTGGTCTATGGCACCTGCCTTCCAAGCAGGCTCTCGCGGGTCCGAATCCCGCCTGGTGCTCCATTTCAATCGTTGGAAAGCTCAGGTACCGGGCTTCCATTGAGAAAGCATGTGGGTAGGGCAGTTTCCCACGCAAAAGTTAGGGTAAGAGTCCTCAAATGACTGCCACCAATTTCAATGTCTCTATAGCTCAGTCTGGTAGAGCGTCGCCTTGCCATGGCGAATACACGGGTTCAAATCCCGTTGGAGACTCCATTTTCAACTGTATTATGGTAAATAATACATCACTTCTAAAAAGAGGACAAACAAAAATGAAGAAACTGATGATGATTGCAGCAACCTTGTTTGCGCTTGGCGCATTTGGTGCTGCGTTTGAGTTCGTGAACGATGGCAACTATGGCTATTCCTATGTCCAAATCAATCAGGACTTGGATTCTTTCTCATTCACGCCTGACTGGCATTCACTTGGAAATGCTGGCAAGGTTGGGTATGTGGTTTACACCGCAGACATGAGCGAATCTGAAAGGGCTTCTTACATGGAGGCGAACGCCAACAACCCACAGTTCCAGAAGAATGTCAATGGTGGTCTTGTTGAAATCAAAGACCTCAAGGCTGGTGACAAGGTTGGCTTCTACGAGGTTCGCCCTAACGGCAGAACATACACTCAGACCGCTTTCAAGGACTGGAAGGACAGCACATGGCTTGCGTTTGACAAGAACGGTGGTCATGGCAAGGACGAATGGATGAGCCTTGGTGACATTTCCACATCTGAAGCTGGTGGAGGCACTGGCGGTGGCACTGGTGGCGGTTCTGGCGCACCATCTGGCGCACCTCTTCCAGGTGCGTTGGCAGTCCTTCTCGTTGGCGCAGTTGGCGCTGGCGCATGGAAGACTGGAAGCAAGAAGAAAGCCTGAACATTTACGAAAGTCCCAATCCTTGCGGGATTCTGATTGGGTTTCCTGTGTGGAGTAAAACGACTTCAAGAATCCTGGACGTTTCCAATGATGGAACCGAGTACATTCTTGTGGATAATTGAGTGAAGCCTATGGCTTGTTTGGTTAAACTCAAATGACTGAACAACCATAGTCCTCGAATGGAAAAGGCTCTTGAGTTGGAAACTTTCACTTTACTTCATTCGGGTAATGATGTATAATTGAATCGTTGAACTTTGAAGGATGCCAAGGCATCCGGGAAGAACATCGTTCTTTGACATTTGGTTTGAGAATTTGTTGCAGCAAGCGCAGACTGGTGAGTTCATATTTAATAGAATGTTCACTGAAAGTTGAACCTGGGTAGCACCCAAAATACGAAACTCCATATCCAATCCAGCTTCGGCTACGGCTGGGAAGTGAAGGTTGGAAGTAGTTGCCAGTTGCGTCCCACGATGACGGCGTTCTAGCAACCGGATGGGTCGCCCCCAAAGATTCGGTATGTGCGCCATGTGCAGTGGGTTGGTGGGTAGGAAGAAGAATGGGCCGCGCCACCGTAAAACGGGTCCACCATTTCATGCGCAAGAAAAGCTACTTGCGCAGAAGACAGTACCCCATGTGAGTGGGGCATTGAAACGATGTAGAAGAGGTGGATGCATCTGACCAGCGCTGGAATCTCCACTGTACTTCATGACATGACTGCGGTAAAAGTCCGCATTCCCACATCAATTTGCCCCATCTGGCGAGGAGCGTTGGGGTAATCCCATGAGACGTGATGGGTTGAGCTGGGGTGAACATCTGACCCAGGGAGCAGCGTAGCCTACTGCGTGTATCGCCAACCCTCTGTGTGGTTGCCAGACGAGAAATGAAACCCCATTCGTGGGTCTGGTTGAGGAGAATGCAGGTGACCTTGGAAAACAAATCCTGCACCAATTTTCTAAACGGAAAGCTGGGCTTCATCCTCCAGCTAGGGATTCTGGAAACAGGAACCTCGATGTAGGAATCATAAACAGGATGCATGTCTGGAATTGGGCGGAGGAATCTACGCAGGCCTCGGATTTTTCTCCTTCATCGTCCCAATCGGGGGTCCGAATCCCTCCATACCTCAGCCTGGGGTATCGTGGCAGAGCTGGTTGAATGCACTGGACATGGGGAATCTGGGAAGTATAGTCAAAAATGTCTAAACGGCGGAGAGAGAACATTTTGAATGGGAAGACAACCCACTGTTTTGGTTCTCCTCCCGGATTCCCTTCAATTTTTGGAAGACCACAACGCGGCATTAGGTTGCCGTTTATCGGATTGCCCAAAGGGGCGTAAAAGTGCTGAAGGGCTGGCGAGATAGGAGCGTAGCTCAGCCCGGTGAGAGCAGCATCCTTATAAGTTGTTGGTCGGTGGTTCAAATCCACTCGCTCCTACCAATTTCAACGGGACCGTGGCTCGAGTGTGGTAAAGGCATCTGCTTTGCAAGCAGACAAATAGTGGGTTCGACTCCCATCGGTTCCACCAATTTTAGAACCTGTAGCTCAGAGACTTAGAGCAAGGGAAACGGCCGGCTTAGTTGTCCCGCGCGAAGGTTAAAGCCCTTCCAGGTTCTACATTTCAATGCTGGGTTGGCACAGAGGTTCTGCACCTTCCTTGTAAGAAGGACTACGGGGGTCCGAATCCCTCACCCAGCTCCAATTTAGAAAGGACAAACAAACCATGACGAACAAGGAACTTATCTCCAAGTTGTCAGAGTTCCCAGAGGACTCAGAGGTGAATTTCTGTCTGTTCTCAAACCTAACCCCTAGACGATGCGATGTTTCAGATTCGCACATCATGATTAGGCGTTCTCCACACACAGGTCTGTTGAACATCATGCTAGACCTTGAGCCTTATTGGGAGAACGACATCCGAAAAACCCTTTATGCTGGAATGGCTGAGAAGTAAAGCACCGTCCTCGTAAGACGGATTACATTGCTGCGAGTGCAATTTCCAGCTCCAATTTCATGCTGGTATGACTGAGAAGTTAGGTACTCCCATGGTAAGGGAGACTACGAAGTTGCGATTACTTCTGCCAGCTCCAATTTCTTGTTTGCGTTCATTGTTTCTCCTACAGGACTGACCCAAAAGGTCAGTCCTTTTTTGTTTTACAAATGCCCAGAAAAGTTGTATAATGTAGTATGGACATTGAAAGGAAACAGTAAGGTATGTGCGCCCCAGCTTGTCAGAAACAATCCGTGCATGACACAATGAATCTTGTCAGGCATTATCTGGAATATGCCCTTGGATATGCGAAGGAAATGGACAAGAACGAAAGCGTGTGGCATCCAAACGCCGTTCCCGGGGTGAGTGTGCCATTGTCAAACGAAACCATAAGGTTGATTGGAAATGCCATTCGGGAACTTGAACGGTTGAAGGATGATTCAGATGAGGTCATGCACAAGATTGGATTCATGGCAGGGAAACTTGACGTGACTGGTGGGACTGAACCCGCATTGGTTTCACTTTGCCAGGAATGCAGCAAGGAACTTTCCCAAATCGCAGAAGAGTACTGGAAGGAGAAAGACGAAAATGGTTGACATTGACGACGACAAGAACGTGAACTCTGAGGAACTTGAGAAGTTCCTAATGGATGTCATAGACGAACTTGAAAGCAGGTTCAACGATGGGAAGAACGAGGACATTGACGTTAAAGCCAGACTGCTTGTTGCGATATGCGCCAAACTCTGGAAGGAGAAGGAGGGATGGAAGCAGATGTACTATGACCTTTACAAGCGGTACGACAAGCACCTGGACAAGGAACTGGAAACCTTGAAGAAGATGTTGCCAAGGAGCCTGCATTGATGCTTCCCATTGAACTGTCAGATTCAGTTGCTGTGTGCAACGGTGACTGCCTTGAAGCCATGGACGAGATTCCAGGTGGTTCGGTTGACGCCGTTATCACAGACCCTCCGTACTTTATTGACGGCATGGGGAACAACTGGGACGTGGAGCAGTTGGACGGAAAGGCGAAGAAGGGGATTGTGATTGGCTCTCTGCCAGTTGGGATGAAGTTTGACCCCAAGCAGGGGAAGGAACTTGAGGGGTTCATGCGAAAGGTCTCTGACCGGGTGTTTCGCATTCTGAAGCCGGGTGGTTTCTTCATTTCGTTTTCGCAGGGCCGGCTCTATCATAGGATGGCGGTGGCAGTTGAGGACGCTGGCTTTGAGGTGCGCGACATGCTTGTGTGGAAAAGGGAAGGTCAGCCCAAGGCGTTCTCGCAGGAGCATTTCGTCAGGAAGATGGACTTGCCAGAAGAGGAGAAGGCTAGGATTGTTGCTGAACTGGGCGGGAGGAAAACGCCACAGTTGAAGGGGCAGTCGGAACCCATGGTGCTGGCGCAGAAGCCCAAGGACGGGACTTTCATTGAGAACTGGATGGCGCATGGCGTGGGGCTTGTGGATGTTTCGGTCTCTCTGGATGGAAAGTTTCCAGGAACTGTGATGGAGGTTGAAAAGCCAAGCGGGGAGGAACGCAAGGAAAGCAGCCACATGACGATGAAGCCAGTTAGGCTGATGGAGCATCTGGTGAGGATATTCACGAAAGAGGGTTCTACGGTATTGGACCCGTTCATGGGTTCGGGCTCCACTGGCGTTGCCTGCGTCCACACCGGCAGAAAATTTTTTGGCATTGAATTGAGTCCGAAATACTTTGGCGAAGCCAAGGCGAGATTGGAAAAGCACATTGGAGAAAAGAATGGACAATGATGTAATTGAGGTTCTTCCAGCGGTCTGCATCACGAAGGACGAGGGGAAGCCCATTCCAAGCAAGGTGAAAAGGGCTTTGCTTTCGGCACAAGTGCTTGCGGAATCGTTGAAGGGAACCGTGTTTGAGAGTCAGGCCAAAAGGGTTCTGGCAAGCATAGAGAACGCATTGGAGGAAAATGGAAATGACGATTGAGGTGAACAGGGACGATGAGTGGGTTCAAGTTCCGCCAGAGGAACTGACAACCCCAGAACTCTGCGAAAGCCTTTCACGCATCATGCTGGATTCGGACGAGTTCATTCCCCAGAAGGAAATTGACGAAGGGTATGCCGCCATACAGGAGGCTATTCGCAGACTTGAACAGAAATGGGAGAAGGAAAATGACGATTGACGAGAGGAAAATGGCTATTGCCTATGCTGACCTATTGAACATACAGGAACTTGTCCAGCACATACTGCGAATGGACGCGAATGACTTGTTCAATCCAAGTGCGCAGGAAAAGTTTGCGTTGGCTGCGGATTGTATTGACATGGTTATGACAGATGTTGGGTGGTACATGTCCAAACATACTGACTTCAACTCGGAGGAGAAACATGACGATTGACCAGTTGAGAAAAACCTATCCATTCATCCCCTATGGCTCGGAGTACGAGTTGTGGGAAAAGACTGGGAAGTGGTACAAGTGGATTTTGGATAGAATCATGTCCGAGCGGCCATCTGAGGGAACTGACCATGACTGGAACAAACTTGCGATATGGCTCCAGGTTGGACTAAAGGAACGCAACGCGCTGTTCAGACAGTTGCCAAAGCCCACGAAGGAGCAGAACTATGGTGAGGACATAGACCCGTTCGTTGACGGCAAGTGGCCCGAGGACGCAATGCCCGCAATCAGGACATTTGCCGAGAAGGAGGCGGAATGCCACGATATTGGGGAGAAGGTCGCAGCCATATTGACGAAGAACGAATACTGCAAGAAAGTCTTGAAGCAGAAAACCTACAAGTCCAGAAAGCAGGAAGAGAAAGCGAAGAAGAGGAAGAAGTGATGGCAAAAAAGCGGAATAACAAGTATCCTGACAACGAGTTCTACGAGGTAAGGTGGCATGGCAGAGGACGGGTTCTCATGTCAAGGAACTACTGTCGGGACAGTGAATCAATCCAGAAGTACATTGACCGCGTTCATGAGAAAATCTCCTTATACGGTTCAAGAGGTTGCCAGCTTATTGGTTCAAGTCCAAACTATTTCATAACATTTGGAACTGACCAGTCTGGAATTGACATAAGAAAGGTCAAGGAGGCAAGAGAGCCATATAACATGCTTGAGGACAGGTTTGACCAGTTGCATTTTCTGTATTCATGCCCATTCTTGAGCATGTTGGACAAAGATGGACTACTTGCGTTTGCAGAACAAGAGAAGGAAAGGAACGAACATGACAGCTACTGAGGCATTGGAGAAAATCCGAAACCACATCCTGAACGGAGACCACAGCGATGGCATACTTGCGCCAATCTTGAACTGGTGCGATGAGATACTGGAATCCCCCAAGATGAGGGAGGCTAGGCAAATCAGGGAAATGAAACTTCAGACCCCAATGGCGAAGATGTTCCAGGAAGCCCTTGCATCTGACCTTGAGGACGAAGGTAGGACTGAGAAAAACGAATGCGCCAAGTACAGAGCTGCGTTGAAGCAGATAGTCCAGTACGAAAGAGACATGAACGATGAGATAAACCGTTCAGGATATGCTACTGGTGGAGAAGCTGGACACTACTTCTACAAGGCGGTGAAGGTTGCGAAGGAGGCGTTGGCATAAGGAACGCCAAGAAAAGTATAATAGATTAGAGAGGAACTGAAACATGAACTTGAAATTCTGGTACAAGAGCCTTGTGCAGATTTGCATAGGAATGGCTATTGGATGCGTTGGCGTGTTAATCTACACAGGAAAATGGGCGTTGCTTCCAGGTTGGGTGTCTGCGCTGTTCTGGGCAATAGGATGGCGCATTGAAATCGCAACAAGGGACAACTGCGAGAAGGAGGCGAACTACTGGAAGAACATGTGGGTGAATAGTAGGAAGATTGACTTGGATGCTGGATTTGGAGAACCAGAGACAAAGCCACGGTATGTCACCCAGGAGGAACTTGACGCGAGAAAGAAGCGCATAATGGAATTTGATTTCACTGAACCCAAAGACAAGAAGGAGAACACATAATGAGTTTCACATGTTTCTTGACAATCTACATCATTGGTCTGATTTTGATACCAATCGGATTTGGGATATGGAAATACGATGTTGTGAGAAATTTTGAAACCGACGACTATATCATTGCGTGTTTCATACTTGCCATCTGGCCGGTGGTTGCCTTTTTTGGTGCTGGACTTGCTGCCGTGTTTGCAGTTCTGTTCGCAATCTCTTATGCTTTCAGGTGGCTTTTCAAGGCTGGTGCAAAGTACAGGGAGCATCTGATTGAAAAGGCATATCGGAAAAGACATCCAGAGGAATTCGTGGACAACACTTGCGAAGAGTGCGATGGGAGCGGGAAATGAACACGTTGTACTGGACGATATACTGGATTGGGGTTGTGCTTTTTCCGATTGTTATTGGAATGGCACTTCCGAACAAGAAGAACTTCAAAGTGTTTGACGAGGGCATTCCGTTTTTCTTTTTGTCCCTCATGTGGCCGTTCGTGGTTGCAATATGCGTAGCTGGACTGATTGTTTTTGGACTCGTGGCACTTGTCGGATTTCTATGGTCTTTCATGATGGAACTTGGAAGTTCGTTTGGAAGAAAACTGGAAACTCAACCAAAGAAAGAAGAGGTTTTAGAATCAGATGGAAAAGACAAATGACAAGAAAATGCCCTATGGCGTGTTGAACGCTGACTGTCTGGAAGCCATGAAGAAGCTGCCAGACAATTTCATTGACGCAGTTGTGACTGACCCTCCTTATGGGCTGTCGTTCATGGGCAAGGACTGGGACTATGGCGTTCCAGGAGTTGCGTTCTGGAAAGAGGCTCTGCGAATCACGAAACCTGGTGGACACATAGTGGCGTTTGGTGGTTCGCGCACATACCACAGACTCACATGCGCCATTGAGGATGCCGGATGGGAAATCAGAGACTGCCTTGGCTGGCTGTACTCAAGTGGTTTTCCGAAGTCCATGGACATCTCAAAGGCAATCGACAAGAAGCTGGGGGCGAAACGCGAGAAGGTTCAAGGTCAGTTCGGCAACACATCCTTTGGTCTGATAAACGATGATTCGTGGAAGCCCCACAAGGACGTTGATTCGGATGTTCCAGCAACTCCAGAGGCTGAGAAGTGGAAGGGCTGGGGTACTTGCCTGAAGCCCGCGTTTGAGCCAATAGTGCTGGCAAGAAAACCCATTGAGGGAACGGTTGCAGACAACGTGTTGAAATACGGTGTAGGTGGAATCAACATAGACGAGTGCAGGGTTCCCACTGACAAGCCAGTTGTAATCCATTCCCCAGCAAAGGAAACCCTTTACGATAGCGGACACAAGGACATGGGTACTTGGACTGATGACCGTGGGCGTTTTCCAGCGAACATCATCCACGATGGTTCTGACGAAGTGGTTGAAGTGTTCCCAGATGGTACTGGGGCGAATTCCAGTGTGAGGGCTGGGATAAAGCAGGACTCCATGTTCACCTCTAACGGGACAACCTTGGCGTACAAGAAACGGGAAGAGACTTCCACGAACGCCTCAAGGTTCTTCTACTGCGTCAAGGACGACAACAAACTGAATCCAGACTTTGAACCAATAGTTCTGGCGAGAAAGCCATTGGAAGGTACGGTCGCGGACAACGTTCTCAAATATGGCGTAGGTGGATTGAACATTGACGAATGTCGGGTTCCGTTTGAGTCTGAGGCAGATAAGGCAAGCGCGAAGCCCCAGGGCAAGGCAACCTCAAAGGTGGGTGCGCTTGCTGGGGGAGTTGAGAACGATAGGGAGCGCACGGAGTTCACGCCAAAGGACGTTGACGGCAGGTTCCCGGCGAACATAATGCACGATGGTTCAGATGGAGTCCTTGAGGTTTTCCCAGACAACGTGAAGGGCGGAACATGGAACACCACGAAGGGCGCAAGGCATTTCAACAACAATGGCGAGAAGACGGACTTTGAGAACCATGGTGCTGATGCATCCACGGGTTCCGCCGCAAGGTTCTTCTACTGCGCAAAGGCATCAAAGAAAGAGAAGGGCAAGGACAATCCTCATCCAACAGTGAAGCCCATAAAGTTGATGGAGTACCTTGTCAAGTTGATTGCCCCCAAAGGCTCTACTGTACTTGACCCGTTCATGGGAAGCGGAACGACTGGAATCGCCGCACTGAACCTTGGACGCAGGTTCATTGGCATTGAGAAGGAACCTGAATACTTTGCTGTTGCGAAAAAGCGCATAGAAGAGGCTTTCCTGAAAAGCAAATCTGACGTATAATGTATGTGAAAGGAAACTTACATGCTAATGAAAATCATGGACAAGTGCGCCCTATGCGGGTATTTCATCGTGGCAATATGCGAGTTCGTCCAGGGCTCATGGTTCTCTGGAGTTGGCTGGTGTCTTGCTGGAATAGGTTGGTATGCGTTTGGGGAAGAGAGAAAGTTCTTTGACCAGGCCAATGCAATCTACAGGAAGTGCGCAAAAGAATACGAAGATAGGATTGACAAACTGGAGGCGGAAAAGAACGGACAACCAAAGTCCAGCCTTGATTCGTCCATCATCAACATGGAGAACATGGACATTGACCACATCCTCAAGATTGGGCGTGACTTCCAGAACACGGACACATGGCGTGGTGCGCATTTCGACACAGTGAAACTCCTATGCGACACCATTGAGCATCTGAGGAAGCCTGGCACAAGGAACTGCGATGTGTACAGGACATTTGACGAAGCCAAGGCCGCATGCTTCAAGGATAGGGGATATTGCTCGTCTGCAATAGATGAACGGGAATCCACCATCAGGTTCATGCTGCAGGATGTGAAGGAAAACGCTTTCTACAAGTCTGGTGAGGGAAAAGAAGACAATGGTTGAACTGAAAAAATGTCCGTTTTGCGATGGTGAGCCAGTGGTGCGACACTCAAATTTGCCTTGGATGGCATCTGTCGCGTGTCCTGACTGTGGTGCGGAAATCAAGGTAATAGACGAAGACGTGAAAAAGGTTGTCACTGCGGCAATTGAGAAGTGGAACAGAAGGAAGGGAAAGTGAAATGAGTCCGGGAATTGCAGTTCTTACAATAGTTGGGGGTTATTTCGCTGTGGCGTGGGGTATCGCGTTCTGGTTGGGGATTACCGGAGACGATGACGATGACATAGTGTATCTGTGCGCTGTGCTATGGCCGATGTACCTTATCGCCATGACAATATACCATCTTGGAGAGTTCTTTCAGGGGATTGGCAGGAAACTTCCATCTGTGAGGAAAATGTGGAATGGGTTCATTCTTCTGTTTCTTCCATGCAAACTTGGATTGAAGATTCGTGAATGGTGGCAGGAAAGAAAGAATGGAACTACCTGAACTCAACTCAGCCATGTTCAACAGGGAAACCCATGTCAACGAATATGGAAGTCTGCTTGGGATGGTTGATGGAAAGTCCCTTGACAACGCATTGAGGGAACGTGCAGTTGGATGGTGTTCAGGGGAGAGATTGTGCTTCAGACCCATTGACGAGACAATAGTTGGATTGATGTGCGAGGACAAGGACTTCAACAGGTTCTGGTTCCATTTGAGCAGAAAGACATTTGACAGGGTGTTTGGAGAAAAGGAAAACCAATGACATACGAAGAATATCAGAAACTCTACGAAGAGTGGAAAACAACTGACTCCATCAAGCGCAAGGGTGAAATTGAAGAGCAAATCTACCAGGTTGCCTATGACCTTGCGAAGAAACTGATTGGCATTTACGACAAGTGGGGCAAGAAGTTTGTCCAGGACCCTTACTTCAGCAATGAACGTGGCTGCTATTCCCTCAACACGGATGAACTTGACTTTGACGGCAAAGAGCGCGTCTGGCTGAGATACGAAGACTCTTGGGGATATGGTGGTCATTGCGACTTCGGAATTGATGTCTACATGAAGTACCTTGACGATAAGAATGTCCAGGAACTTGAAGACCAGTTCCTTGAGGACAGGATTGCCCTTCTTCGGAAGAAGATTGACGAGTCCAATGCTGGAATCCGAATCCTTGAGGAAAGCAAACTCAGATATTGCGTGGAACTCAACGAGAAGAACAAGATGAAGGAGAAGCGGGACAAGGAGAAGGAAAAGGAACGCAAGATAGCTGATGAACGAGCATGGGAAGAGAAATGGCGCAGGCAAAGGGAAGAACGCGCCAAGAAAATGGAGGTAAACGAAAATGCTTGATGAGGAATTGCTGGATTGCCCATTCTGCGGAGAAAAGGCTGTGATTGGCGAGGGCGCAGACCACGCCTATGTCACTTGCAGGAACTGCGCATGCGCAACCCCGGTATGCAGCACCGTGTCGCAAGCCATAGACATCTGGAACACAAGGGCAGGGCAGAACGGCAAGAAGGAGGAACACTATCCCCCTTACATGAAGTTGAAGAAGTCCCTTTACGAGGTGATTCAAGTGACATGCGCATTGTGCAAAACCAAGCACTGCCAAGCGGGCAAATCAGAATGCTCTGGAATTGCTGAAGCGAAGGAGGCGTTGGCTGAACCTCCAAGGAACTGCGACATTGAGGAAACATACAGGGAAGCCAGTTGCAAGTATCTGAAAACCCATCCAGAGGTGAACCAGAATGTCTCTTCATGGGGTTGGGAGAACTGGTACGATTTCGCCTTGTGGTTGTTCAAGCGGCAGGAGAAGAAGCAATGAACCAATACGAAACAGACATTGCATTTGAGAAGAAGTACAACTACCGCGTGGCGGATAGGTGTTGCTTGAACTGCAAGCATGGGCATCCAGAATACGAAGGTGAGGCAAGTTGCGAACATCCGGAACGGACATATGAAGATGGTGGAATAGTACAACAAGGAAACTATAACTGCTCTTGTCACAATGTCTGCGATGCTTGGGAGAGGAAATGACCAAAGAAGAGCGCATAAAGAAACTTGAGCATGAGAATTACGTGCTGAAGTATGTGGTCTACAAAAACTGCTTCAATCCAGACTTCTACTTCTCCATTGATTCGGGGTACGATAATGAAATGATAGGGGAGTTCCAGTAGATAATGCAGGACTTCAAGAAGGAAATATGGAAATGAATGAGAGATACGAGAAGTTCATGGTTATGTACAACAAGCCAGGAAATCCCCCAAACGCGGTTCCCTGGACTGGGCTTGAGCCGACATTGGAATTCATCAAGGGAAAACTTGAAGAGGGGTATACCATTCAGGTAAAGCCATTCACAAGGGAAAAATGGGCGAATAAATAAAAATCCCAGACCCCCCTTGACTTCTGAACAGAAATAGGTTATACTATAGGTGTTGTGAGGGGGAAGGGAATGTCCTAAAGGACATAGGACAAGCCCTTCCCCGAGGGAGATAGGGATGCCCAAGAGTTCCCAGAAGGAGTAGTGGTTATGGAGAAGTTCGCGCCTGTGGTCATCAACAAGGGTAAGAAGTTCCGTGGGGATGCCTACGATGTGGGCTGCGAGGTCCGCGTCTCCACCTTCAACATCTACGGCCACGGCCGCAATGGCTGGCGTTCTTGCGAGAGCGTCAAGCTGTGGTCTCCCGACAAGGGCTGGGTCTACGCCAACCCCTCCTACATTGAGGACCGCGAGGTGGCTCCCGAGGTGGAGCATGCCGACTACGCCAAGTATGTGGCGCAGACCCTCGATGGCACCGTGGCGTGGTGCCGTACGCGCAAGCTCAACGCCTCCGAGAAGGAGGTCCTGACCTTCGCCCGCAACGTCATCCGCAAGCACCACCCCGAGATGCTTGCCCTCTTTGATGAGAAGTTCAACTTCAAGGAGGACATCGCCGCCACCGTGGAGTCTACGCTGGAGTGGGCGTTCCGCCTGGACTACTCCAACGCCAAGCGCGTTCGCATCGCGCTTCGCGCCCTTGCCAAGAAGGGCCTGGCCGACAACCCCGCCATCATCCCCATGTGGACGATGTGGCTTGACCTCCGTGGCCTGAGCCGCTTCGTGAAGAAGTATCTCTCCGAGGAGATGCAGGCCCACTGCCTGTAAGGGGACAGGCTAAACGCCCCATCCTTTGAGCCCGCGCCGAAACGCGGGCCTTTTTGTTTACTGGTGGCTTGCAAGTATAATTGATAGCATGAAGACCATAGTGGATTATATGTGGCTGGCTCTATTCCTTGCCATTGAGGCTGGGTGGATATGGTGCATTGTGAAATTCATCATGTGGCTCTTCTAAAGGAAGGAAACCTATATGAAGAAACTACTATCAATTGCCATTGTTATCTCAATGGTTTTTACAATGGCTGGATGCTTGTCTAGCGCATACCATTTCGGTACCGAGAACGAATATCCCTATAATGCCACAACGGATTGCTGGAATTATTGCGTGTGCGTATGGGACAACAAGCCCAAGTCAGATGTGGAAAAAGCCATGGATGCCTATACCAAGTTGGTATATCCATTCTGGATCGTGGATTTCCCATTGGAGGTCGTGATTGACACGGTGGCGTTCCCAATTGACGGGACAATCTACTTGTGCCAGGACAAAGAGAAGACAAAGTGATGTGATTTAGACAAGAGGATAAAATGAAGGTTGGTTCTTGATTGAACCAACCTTCATTTTTAAGTTATCTGAATAGTTCCATTTGTACAAACTATTGATGAACCACTTGGAAGTCCCCAGTTTTCATATTTACTGTCATCAGTATCATATAAGACCCCCATGTTTTCAACTTCAGATGTTGTTTTATTAATGAAAACTGAAACAGAAGAACCATATGTATAAAATGCGTTCTATCCAATCTTTTGGATATTTCTTCCAATTGTTATTTCTTCTAATGTTGAAGCACTATTAAATGTATCTGATGCTATTGCAGTTATTTCATCGCCAATTATAATTGACTATATTGGCTTAAGCCAGATACCCATATCATAAATGGTATAGTCAAATGACCACATTCCTAATGTACCAACAAAAGAATACTCGTTAATATCTCCATTAGTAAAAGTAACAATCGTTTTTCTTACAGGAGGAAGAGTAGTTATCACGATGTTTCCCCCAACGAGGTTTGTGACATTAAGTTCAATCATTGTTCAGACCCCCATTAGATGCTTCTCAGGAACCTGTCAACTGCGCCCTTCATCTTCATGAATTTCTCTGCCTAGTCATTGGGCAGAACCTTCAAGTCCTTCTTGAACTGGTCAACCGCCCTGGATTCCACAATGAGTCTGTTTGAGTCCACAAGGTATTCAATGGATTCAAGGATGCCGTTCACCGCCTTGCTTTCCTGCTTTGCATCGCAGAAACGCCCGATAGATGGGTCGCACACAAGGTCAATCGTAATCAGCTGATAGTCACCGACATAGGTGTTGCCATCTTCGTCCTCTTCAGGATTTCCAAGACCACGAGTTGAGAAGCCCATGCGCGTTCCATACTGGAGCATTGAACCCACGATTGTTCCGCAAGGAGTGCCTGGGATTCCAGCCTTTGGGTCGCCCTGCATGATTATGGCTTCACCCATGAAGGTCTTTTCATCATGCGGGTCCTGGTAGAACTTCGTGATTCTGGCGCACACTCTATCTGGGTTGATGTTGATGTCGTCTGGATGCTCCAGTTCGCTCAACGCCCTATGCGCCTCAATGACTTCCTGGAACTTCCTGCATTCCTCCACCATTTCTTCAAGGTGGTACATTCTGCTGTTGTTGTTCAACGTCTCGCATACTGCGAATGGACCTGCAAGTTTCAACAGGGTGGAACCGTCCTTTCCCGACTCCTTGATGAGGTCGTAGTCGTGAAAGTCGGATTCAACAATGAGTTTCTTTGCCTTTAGCTGTCCCATGATGTTTCTGTCTCTCTATTAAATGTCCTTGTATCTCATATTTACCAATTCTGTTTTGAAAACGAAAATGGTAAATAGATGCAACAACACACACAACGAGGTAAACACACAATGGCAACAGAAGGCGGACAGGAACAAGGGGGAAATGAGCATGGTGGATAGGAACCAGGTGGAAACAGCTGGAACGGTATCCACAACTCATCCGTAGGTGTAGTCATAAACTGTCTCATAACTGGCAACATGAGGCTTGGCGACATAAACGCAATGGGCGGCAACGAAAGTGGAAGCCAGGGTGGAAGCGGATAGAGTCAAGGTTCTGGAACAGTTGACACGGAGCACATAACCACCATAGAAGACCCAGAATACGACACGACAAAGACAAGGGTATACTACACTGACGGAACATACGATGACTTTGCGTGGGAAGGTGAAATCACAGAGGAAACTGTATGGGATGAAGGGCTTTTTGATGTAGATCAAGACACATACGAATACACATGGACAAAGAACATCAGGGAAGTGCATTTCGGCACTGCGGTTACGGCCATAAACACCTATGCGTTTTCCAGGAACCCAACCCTCAGCTCAATCACGTTTGAGCGGTTTGCAAGCGTTGCCATTTCGGGCGGCGCTTTTTCGGAAAGTCCAAACTTGACCGATGCTTCAGGACTATGCGTGATAAAGGGAAGGCTTGTTTGCGTTGACCCGTCAAAAGTGGGAAGCAACGTCACCATCCCATCCGCTTCATATCAGATACAGCGCATAGAGGCATATTCCATGGTGAACAGGACACAGGGCAAACTTGTCAGTGTGACAATTCCAGGACATGTTGGCATAATGTTGAACGCATTTAACGACTGCCAGTACATCACTGACCTGTATTTGCCTGATATGGGGATTTCGGATGTAAGTTATGACCAGGAAGATCAAGGAGCATATAATGGATGGGGTCTTGGCGAAGACTACGACTCAAATGGGGAAAATGTATACCGTGAAGTCACAATCCACTGCTCCGACGGAACCATTGAACATGACACATCTGGCAACTGGAATCCCAATTATGACGAATGATTGAGCATTCAACCTGATTGTTGAGGGCCGGCAGAAATGTCCGGCCTTTCATTTGCCCTTGTTGAATGGTAAATACCACTGAGGTTTATTCAACATGCAGATACGCAACTACAACTCAGAACTCAAGATAGCGAACATCATGTTTGCGTCCCTGTTCCGCAACTTCAGGATTACAAGGTCGCAGGACTTGGAGAACAAGACTGTAACCACGATTGACGTTCCAGTTGTGATTGCTGACCGTAGCAGGATATTCAAGCACCTTGAGAAGCCAGGCCTTGAACTGCCATTGATAACCATTCAGCGTACTGGGTTGTCCATAGCATAGGCGAGAATTACTAACCTGCACAACGAGATAAAGAACCAGGAAATGGAGGGGCGCATAAACTACAACCTGTACACCCCAACCCCAGTTGACTTGACGTTCCAGGTGACCTTGGTTTCTCGCTGGCTATCTGACATTGACATGATGCTGGGATAGATTCTCCCGTTCTTCAACACGGACGTTTATGTCAGTCACAGGCACCCGAAGTATTCCAACGTCAAGTATTCATCGCAGGTTGTGATGGGGAATGACGTAAGCATAGAATCGTCCCCCGAAATCTCAAAGGACTCCGACGAAATCCACACAGCCCAGTTGACCTTCACATACAAGACGCACATATTCGGTGGCACCGAGCAGGCAGAACTCACTGGCATCAACCCATACATCGCGCCAATCACGAAAATCTCCGCAGAAGTCCACGCGGTTCCATATCTTGATCCGGACGAAGGGAACATTTCATACAACAACACCGGAACATTGGAAGGGTCTTCATCAGATATAGACCAGGGCTAGATGTCCATAGAGAACTACCTTGGAAAACTGGACAATGGACTCATACCATATCCTGAATACGAAATGATTGACTGGATACTGGACTACGAACGCGATCCGGAAACGGGAGAGCTGAAGCCAGTGACTGACCCGAACCTTCCATTTGGATATGAGCCAGAGGCTGGTGACGGTCTCACATACGTCAACACAAGGCATCGCCTCTACGATCAGGAGGTGGAGATAACGCCTGACCACATGAAGCAGACCATACAGTCACAGAACTACGTGAACCAGTGGGGTCTTCCATACAAGCCCATTGAGACAAGGCCGTGGAACGATATGGAGGCTGGGCTTTCGGAGATAACAGAAGAGGACTTGCAGGCCCAGAACCCAATGGGGACAGACGATTACACGCCATACTGATGTATAATTGGATGTATATGGAGTCATAACAAGTTATGGGAAAGCCACATACATTCTACATCATCTACAAGATTGGCGAAGACACAGACCAGTTGAAGGCTGGCTATTACAGGTACATCTACGATTTGACAGGTGCTGAACGTTCAGACCCTTGCTGCCATTTCTCCACCGACAGATACGATTGGTCTGAATGCACCCAGTTCAAGAGCCTTGGGGATTTCCAGGACTTCTTTGACAAAATCAATCCAAAGCCCATGAAGATTGAGCATGAGGAGTACATTGAAACCATATACTACAAGGGCGTGGCTGTGCCAATCTTCTGCGACGACTACGGGCAGTGCTTCTACTGCATCTTCAACGGAGAGACACTGGCGTTTGGCAGTTTCCAGTCAGAGTACGAGGACGAAGTGAAGAGCCTCATTGACTACGAGCTGGGCAAGAAAGCCAAGCAGTAATCCATTCAGGATGGTAAATACCATCTGATGAAAACCAGAGAAGAAATAAAGGAATTTCTTGACCGCATTGACGAGAACGTTCAGTTCCTCTCGCCCAACGAGCCAATAACCCCGCAGGGAATCCAGCGCGTCCTTGACCAGATGTCAGAGGCTACGGCTGACCTTGAGAAGGAACTTGGACTGGGAGGGAAGTCCATAACCATGTGGAACCCGAACATCCAGTACTCAAAGAACGACATAGTTCTATACTTCAAGCAGGAGAGGAAGCAGGTTGCGCCTGACGTTGGCATCCGAGAGTTCGCGTTCATTCTCATTTCAACGAAGGACAAGAACGATTCAGTCCCGAACTACGACCTTGTGGACGGTATACCAAATTTCGTGAAGTCCAACTGGAAGCTGATAAACCCAATGTCCTACCTTCTCCAGGACCTGATTGGAATGAAGAAGGTTGTCAAGGAGGTGTTTGAGGGCCTGCTTCAGGAGCACGTTGAAAAGGAACACGGATTGATCGGAGCCGTGGACATTGACAAGAACCTTGTTAGAAAGGACTATTCCAACCTTCTCACCCCTTGGCGCGTTGGCAAGTTCTCACTTGTCATGGACGAGAGGGACGTGAGCGAAATTGGAATTACTGGCAAGAGGAAACTTGCGTCAAACGGGATAATGGAGTATTAGCTGAAGTATAGCCTTGAGGAAAAGGCAAACCAGTAGGAAGTGAAGATTGAGGACAGGAAATACTACTACGACAAGTCCCCGATATTCGATGAATCAGACCAGACCATATTCTCCAGGAAGTACATGGAGGACTCCATGATTTCGGTGATTGTGAACCCCAACAAGCCGATTGGGTTCAACAACCTAAGATATGGAACGAACATCTTCCACAAGTAGATTGACTTCAGTACAATGTTCAAATCTGATGAGTACGTTCCATTCGTCAACGATGAGTACATGGTTTTCTTCGACACCTATGGAAGCGGGGAGTTCGCGTTCGGATACGACAAGAACGACCTTCAGGCATAGACGGAACCAACCTACGATGCTGTGGTGTCAATGCCAATGCTGATGAACAAGCGTGCATCAGGATTTGACATAGTTCTTCCAATACACACCTATTTCAACTCAATGCAGAAATACAACATCGGTGTACCCTGGAACAACGTGTTCACGTTGCAGGTCATCGGGAGATATAAATGAACACCCTTGAAGAGGATGCCTAGATAGCGAAGAGGTGGATGAACGAAACCAGAATCCCCCTTGTGTTTCCTGCGGGCTCAAGGGAGGAACTGGACAAGATATGGAAAAGATGGCAGTTCCTCACTGACGAGGACAAATAGAAATCAGACTAGAAGTCCATTGAGATATTCGGCATGGACAACGCAAGCCACTACGACATCCTTGGACTGCTATATGTATAATTGTAAATAGGATAAAACATAGAGGTTTGATGAAATGAGAAAATTGCAGAACTTAGACGGTGAGGAATCTGGCAACGAAACCAACAAGTACGGTGTTCCCTACCACGCATACAAGCTCTACCTTGCAGATGGCTCCGAAGACATCATTGACGTTGGCTACGAGGAGGAATGGGGCGACATCCAGGAATGCTATGAGGGAGAAGAGGACGATGAATACGCTGACATCTGCGGTAGCGATGAGGAGGACAAGGTTGGACTTGGCAACGATGTGGACGGCCACATTGAGATAATGAAGGTTGAGGACGATGAGTCTGACATGGTTTGGGAAGTCGGAACCAAGAACACCCCCTATGACTGGGCTACCGAAAGGGTATGGTGCTACGTGGACAACTACTCGGCGTAATTACATTCAGAGATTTACTGCCAGACGCGCTTCCCCTTGGGGTGGCGCGTTTCTCTTTTGCCATATAATTGGATATATGACATATCCATTTACGAGAAGGTTTGGCAAGGACTGGAAATAGATTCAGATTGAGGGACTCAAGAACAGGTTCCGAGTTGTCGGTGACTTTGTTGCAGTTAAGCCCTTGAACAGTGAATCCGAATTCATATTGGATTTGGATGTATGGAACAAGTTGCCGTGGTCTGGATGGGAGATAAACAAGAACGGCTATGTCTCGTCATGCAGCGTCCCCTTGCATCAGGTTGTGTGTTTCCTAAACGAACTTGACCTGCCTTGGGGAACTGTTGTTGACCACATGAACAGAAACAGACTTGACAACCGCCAGGACAACCTCCGCGTATGCTCCCCCATTGAGAACGGATGGAACAACGAACACAAGCACGGACACAAGCTGAAGAACGGCAAGTGGAAATTCACCTTCAGTAAATCATATCCCACGATGGCTGAGGCCGAAGAAGGATTGAGAAGCGGGTTCTTCCAGTACATGTCCAAGAACAGGACATGCTTCATCAACGAAACCTTCAACACCTACGAAGAGGGGTATGACTGGTGGAGGTTTCAGGCGGGCATTCACTACGGGGACTTCTCCCCATTTGCCCATCCCTACAAAAGTTGCCAAGAGATAATCAACGAGGCTTGCGCTTGTTCCACGCCTCAATGACATTCTTGATTCCACGCTTCCTCATGGACACGAAGCACTTCTGGCAGAAGACCTCCCATTCGTCCATGAAATCGTAGGTCATCTCAAGATATGGCTTGCCACCGCAGAACGGGCATTTCTCCAATCCACCAGTACGGGTCTGGAAATCTGGGCAGTTCTTGCAATTGAAATCCAGCACCTCGTTCTTTATCCCAGGACGGCGGCAAGTCTCAAGACCATAATCGCTGACATAGTGGTAGTGTACGCAACTTTTCTTTTTCACTGGCACTCCTTTATCGTAATCAGTTTAACACCAAGTTTGTCTGCAAGGGATTGGCAATTCGCACATGGCTTTATGGGTCGCCATTCACCGCCATGTCCAATCCTTGAAATGAAAATGGTCTTTATCAGCGAACCGTACTTCATCATCAACTTGTACTCTGCGTGGACGCCGATTCCGGGTTTCCCTTCAACTCCATCTGGAGGCAAGCCATTGAATGCCTGAGCAACGAAATCCCCGCGTTCGTCAAATGCAATCGCCGAGATTCTATACTTGGACTTGCTCTGCGCCGCCTTTTTCTTCAGGCGGAGCATTATGATTCCAAAGGAGTTGCTGGAAAGTCTAGGGAAGTTTCTCATAACTTACATGAAGAACGGAGCCCATTTCATGAACTGGTCATGGAACTTCTTGCGGGCGTCCTCAAGTTTCTTGCTTTGGAACGGGCCAGTTGTGACCTGCCAGGTGTCCGTGTCAATGTAGGTGTTTGGATTCCACATCCCACATTCCATGTCGCGCTCATATCCCCTTGGGTTGCACACAATGAGCTGACCCTTGTCGCCCACAGTTGTGATTGTGACTGAATGGACGTGTCCACAGCACCACGCCCTGATGTTGGGGTTGTCGGTAATGAACTTCTCAAGGTCAGAGACATAGGAGGCGTTCATGTTGTTGTTGACATACCTCTCCGAAATGCACTTGGGCGTAGGGCAGTGATGTGACATTATGATAATGTCCTTGTCCTTGTTTTCCTGCACCAGTTGCGCCATCTTGGAGAAGGTGGCATCAAACCACTTCTTGTAATCATCGGGACGCACAAGCCTTTGCTTCAGGCCACGGTCATCAAACTCATCCTCAATGTGTCCCCAGCGGAAATCATTGAGTCCACGCGCACCAGCGGACATATTCACAGTCTCCACCACCAGCGGCTCTTCGCCGTTTTCCTTGCGCCTTGCGTTTCCATCATCAAGGCAACGTTGCAGAAACTCACTGACATACTTGTAATCGGTATAGAGTGTTGAACCAATCACAAGGATGTTTGTACCTGGAATCAGCTTTGAGATGACTCCAACTGACTCGTCAAGGAAAGTCACGGGCCCATCAGCCGGAAACTTCTCATGCAAGAATTGCTTTTGCTTGCCAATAGTCCATCCCAATTCGTTATAGGCGGGGTCGTGGTTTCCCACGATGAACATGCCATTGTGAATATTTTGCTTGACCCACCTTGCAGTTGCCTTCACATTTCCAGATACATCACCTGGGATGAGCGTAAACTCGTCTTTTTCGCTTGTTTTGAGCGAAAATGGGAAACTTTGGTTGATGTCAATGTGCAAATCTGAAAAAACGCGGATTTTCATAGTTCTCTCTCCTTGGATATTCAATTATACGCCATTTTGGGGCGGTTGTAAAGTGTTCGGACCCCCTTGACTTCTGGGCGAAAATGGTGTATACTATAGTCGTTGTTTGGGAGAAGAAGGATGCCCGCGAGTTCCTTCACTGGAGAGTGATTGGTTATGGCAGAGAAGTCTATTGAGCAGGTCAAGGCTACCGTTAGCAAGGGCTTGGAGTATGCGCGCTGGCAGCTCCTGGAAAAAGCCCCCTTCATTGGGGAGATGCTTCTCCGCTTCTCCATTGTGCCTACCTACGATTGTAGGCTGAACACCGCCGCTACCGATGGTAGCAAAATCTACTTTGACTGCGAGTTCTACAGCACCCTCACCGAAGAGCAGCGCCAGTTCGTGCTTGCCCACGAAGTGTGGCACAACATCTTCCTCCATTTTGTGCGTAGGCAGGCCCGCGACCCTATGCTTTGGAATGTTGCCACGGATATGGAGATTAACCACATGCTCCAGAACGAGGGCATGGAGGTGCTGAAGGACGCCTGCCTCCCCGACCCCATTGTGGCTGGCAAGAACGCCGAGGACATTTACGCCTATCTCATGCAACAGCAGCAGAAGCAACAGCAAAAGCAGAATGGCGGCAAGGGCAAGGGGTCTTCCCAAGGTGGAAATGGCAATGGGGATTCCGACTCCGACCAGGATGGCGAGGGGGACGATTCCTCCAATGGTTCGCAAGGTGGAAATGGCAAGCCTGGCAAGGGCGGTTCCCAGCAAGGCAAGCAGGGCGCTGGCAATGGCAACAACAAGACGCCGCATGGCAACCAGTTTGACCGCCACATGTACGAGGGCGAGACCGCTGGAGAGGGCGAGGAGAAGGATGGCAAGTGGGGCAAGAAGGGCTGCGATTCCGACTTCAACCCGTCCATGAAGGATGGCCGCGAGATTGAGAACAGCATCAAGGAAATGGTCACTTCCGTTGCGCAGAGCATTGAGCGCAAGCAGGGTCACCTTCCCGCTGGCATTGATTCGCTGGTGAAGGAAATGCTCAAGCCCGAAATCAACTGGAAGGAGGCGTTGAGCCAGTTCGTGACGAAGACCCTTGGTGGGGAGCATTCGTGGAGCCGTTGCTCCCGCCACGCCCTTGCGCGTGGTCACTACCTTCCTGGCAAGAACGATATGAAAATCAAGGCCGCGCTCATCCTTGACACCTCTGGTTCCTACTTTGGCGACCTTCCCAAGTTCCTTGCCGAGTTCAAGGCGCTGGTGGAATCCTTTGGCAAGTACGAAATCACCCTCATCCAGTGCGATGCTGAGGTGCAGGACGTCAAGGAGTATGACGCCGACACGCCGATGGACTTTGATGGGTTCAAGGCGAAGGGCGGTGGTGGCTCTGACTTCCGCCCCGCGTTCAAGAAGCTGCGCGAGCTGGGCGATGACTTCAACTGCTGCATCACCTTCACCGATGGGTACATCACGATGCCTACCTACCCGCCTCCCTACCCCACGCTGTTCGTGCTGACGCCTGACGCCGACAAGGACTTCGTGGAATGGGGCGAGAAGATGGTGTACAAGCCCGACTACCGCGACATCTGAAAATGACGGAAATGACTGACCTTGAATTGACAGAGTATATTGGGGATGTGTGCAACTCATGCAGAAAGCACGGCATTGCCACGCCCTATTTTGATTTCATCCAGTCAAGGGTTGGATACCCGCTTTCAAGGGAGTTCATCATGTCGGAGTTGGCAAATGGCAAGGCAGTGAGAATATGGGACAAGGACGAGTTCTGCGAAAAGATGTTTGACTCCTCGCTTCACTTCTCCATAGCGCACATTGAGGTTATCATGGGTTATCTTTCCGGAGTAGTGAACATTATCGTATATCTCATTGAAACACCAGACCATTCCACAAACATCACACCAGCCTTGATTGAGGCGTTCAACAAGTTGTACGATTAAGAGGGACAAGCGGAAAGGAATAACGAAAATGGCTAATCCAGACGAACGCAAATTCCGAGGACGCAAACTCATCCTGAATTGGGGGAAGTTGAAGCTGGAGATTTCCAAGCTGCCCTTCCTTGACGACAAGGACAAGCTCACATTTGACCTGTTTGGGAGCGATGTTCTACTGGCGAATGTGTATGAAACCCCGGATGGTCACTTGGAGGACGAGATTATTGGGACGCCTGCGGGCCATTGGGGGGACGGAACAAATCTTGAGGGGTATAGAATTGAAAACTACGTAACCGACAACGAATATTGGAAAACAATCGGAGAGGCAAACTCTTCGGGACAATGAAGGAGACAATGAAAATGACAGTAGCAGAACAGAGGTTCATGGAATCCATGCAACATTATTTCGCCGAGATTGCGAAGCAGCTCAAAATTATGAACAAGCTGAAGGCACTTGAGATGAAGGGGCGGATGGACCTGCGTGACGTCTCACCTGAAGCGGTGGACGACATTGTGGAGGGCTGAACATGGATACGGGCAAGTTGTGGCTGATTCCCCTTATGGCGTTCACCATTGTGCCAATATGCGTGTTCGTGTTTGGACTCTTCCTCACCCTCTTTGCAGAGTTCTTTGACTGGCTCACTGAGGTATGGGAACGCAAGCACAAGTGCCGAGAATGACTTTCTAAAAAACCATCACTAACCAAAAGATGACAACTGGCAACCCCTGGACAAACTTGCCAGTTGTCACTTTTTCATAAAGCCACTTTTTTGCATAATGGTAAATACAAGTATGGCAATCATCCAATCATAGGAGACCGAAGGTCTGAGAATAGGGAGCATGCAGAACGTGTATGCCGAGTCAATGGTGTAGGAAAACTACATCCGCGATATGATAAAGGCGTATGGCACTGACATACGGTACCACAAACTAAAAACCCCCTATCCAGAAGTGTTCAAGCCCATCCTTGACGCGAACAACCTTGCAATCCACGCCTATGGCGAGGGATATGTCCAGGAATGGGAAGACCCAGTTAGGATGATTGCATATCTCAAATGGGATTCTGATTCAATCATACTCAACGCCTATGGGGTACAGCCCGATTCAACCCTCACCATGTGGCTGGACTAGACAGACTTCGCCATATCCCTTGCCAAGAAACTTTCCCAGTGGCGTGAATACAAGGTTGTCGGACATTCAGAGGTGATACTGGACTTTGACAACGATGCAGACTTGATTTAGAACAGGAACAACGTCCTTGTTGAATTCAAGACTGATTTGTTTGATGGCGTATTGCGCGTCAACTTCACAGACCACATAATGAGCCAGTTGCTCCTGCCAGGAAACAGCCAGGAGATTGCCTCTCCCCTTCCAATCACAATTCCATGTGACATAATGGAACATGGGAAACTGAAGATTGACACTGGGCGGATAAACCCATTGCTGTACAAGGGCGACCACTACGACCCATTTGAGGACGACATGGTGGAATGCCACTTGCGCCTTGAGGTTGTTTCCTGCCAGCAGGACAGCAAGGGACACATTAGAATCATGGGTGGAATCCGAGGTGGCGTGATTTACCATGACACAACTGTGATTGGGAAGTACATTGACAAGGTGAAGCCCGAAGTCGGAGACCTGATTGACGTTCCAGTCCCAGGAAAGGATGGCACCGAGCAGATTTACAACTGCAAGTACGAGGTTGTCCACATTGAGGAGACAATTACGAACGAATCCTACATGAACCCATTCCTCCGCAAGTATCTCTACCAGATGAACCTGAGGGCGTATGTTGCAAGCGGATAGACAGAACCCGACGAACAGAGCGAAAAGTAGGAAAAACGCGATAAGCTGGATTTGGTGAACCAGGCTGCTGAGAATGCTGCCAAAAAGATTGGGCTTTATGAGGATTTCGAGGATGACGTATATGGCGGGTTCCACAGAATAAACAAGCGCGGAAATCCATCAGTCCAGCGTGACGCTGACAACTCCACCATAAACAACTTTGACCCGCCAAAGGACAAGAAGGGTCTGCGGAAAACCAGTATAAACTTGTTTATATTCAAGGACTAGAAGATGGTGCTTCAGCTTGTGTCTGACCCGAAGAACAACGAATCGTACTTAAAACTCTCCCCTGCGAAGAAAACCACAAAGGCGAAAGAGGGAGTGCAGTACATAGAGTATCTAAGGGCAGATGACGACAACCTCGTTCTTACCGATGGAATCAGGTCCTACCTGTTGGCAAGCAGATTCAACGCAGTACCCGAATTTGACGAATAGACCTTCTGCCTAAAGCCAATCAGGTTGAAACACGAGGTGTATGGTCAGCATAGGGGATGGGCCGACCAGCCATTCCACCAGGTAGACGCCGCAACGCCCCCAGAGGCTGTTCCGCCAAAGAAACTGCCAGATGACCCCGACAACCACGAAAGGGAACTGAACATGGATTTGCAGGACCTGATTGGAAAGAACACAACGCCTGATTGGAAGTCTGCGTCATAGAACAGGTTGACCTTCCCTTGGACAAACTCTTATCTTGAAGTGGAATACGAAAAGCCAGATGAGAAAATAGAGGCGTGGACTTGCTATGTGGTTTTGATGGGAGATTCGGAAAAGACGCATTTCCCGATATGCGCCTACGTCAAGAATTCCTGATTGTTTCAATCATCTAGTCAAGTTTCTCAATGAACTTGTTGTCCTTACCGCGGTTTATGACCTCGTACATATCGTCCTGGACGTTCTCAATGTCATGTCTATCTCTACCGCAGAGTCTGCATGGCATTCTGTTTCCGTCGGCGTCAAGTTCGTAGCAACCTCCATTGTAGAGAATCTGGTTTCCAAGCACGCCGCCAGCTGAATGCCCAAGAATGCCATAAATCTCTCCGCATCCAATGTCGGTGAGAAAATCCTTCAGCTCCTCAAGGAGGGTTATGGCTTCTGACTTTTTCATAAACGTATTTACATCACTGGTGCTTCAACTTGTCCTGGGGGAATATCATGGTGTTCAGTATTTCCCTTATCAGCCAAAGCCCCTTGTACAGGTGGTCGTGTCCAGCGCGCTGGCGTTCCTTGTTGTCCTTCTCTGCTGTTGTCTGAAGTTGGCGCACAAGGTTGTTCAAATCGTTGTATGTGATGTAATTCTCCTTGTCGAATATGAGGCAATCGTATCTAAACAGGCAAAGGCACTCCACCTGAAGGATGAACCCATAGAGGCTCTTCAACGAACCGTAGAACAGGGCGTAGAACAGCGATGAGTTTGGCAGTCCATAGTACGTGTCCTTGTGGCACTGAGGGCATAGTTCTGACGAGAAGCAGTTTTCAAGCCTGTTCACGAAATACCCTGTTATCTTTGCGAACACGCCCTATATGTCGTCAAACATCACCATTGAGGGAAGGGAGTTCAGGCAGTCAACTCTGTCCTGGAAATCCTCTATCTAGGTAAGGTCTAGCTCAGCCTCAAATGTGGGGTTGTCGTCTATGGACAACATACTTGAGACTCTTACATGCTTCACGAACGAAAGCACAACGTTTATCCCCAACTGGGTCTGCTCCATCTCCTCAGTGACATCTGGCTGCGCGTAGAAATCGTGGTAGACCTTTGACATGGTTTCCGAGGACGGCCACCCAATGACGAATTCGTATTTCTTGGTCTTGTACTGCACTTCAACAGTCTAGTCCTCCACATACGCAGTCTCCATCTTCTGAAGGTACTTTGACATATCGTACCTATACACGATGTCAACTCCGCAGTGGGGGCACTGGAACGTTATCGGGTCCTTGAAGAATGAAATCTGGAAGAACACCATAAGGCAGAACAGACGGTCAAACTCCGTGAACTTCCTCACGTCAAGCCCATCAGTCAGTATCATGGCCTGAAGGTACTCTGTGACAGCATCGTATATGACGTCAAGCTGACGTCTGTCGAAGTTGTCAATGATGGTCTTCGCCATTGACTTCAGTTCTGTTATGGTGGTTTCGCGCAAAACAAGAGACTAGCCAGTGCTTGGCAGCTTTATCGGGATTCTGTTTGTGGGGAAACCCTTGCTGAACAGGTCTTGGCTAGTCATCTTGCCCTCCGTCAAATTCACAAGGTGGATTAGCCACCAAGGAAGTCTGTGAGGTTCGCAACCTGTCCATCCTGCTCAGAACCACAGAACGAGCAATCATGGTACTTGAACACCTCGTTCATTGGGTTGACGAACGTCTTGATGATTTTCGTGATTACGCCAGTGTCATCGTCAAACAGGATGCTCTGTGGCATGCAGTCAATAATCTGAACGCGGTCAGGATATGTGAGTTCCTCAAGGTTGGCTGTCATCTTGTCGTCCGGGTCAGAGAGTTCAGCGACTGACACCTTCTTGATGAACATCGTGATGTACTCAACCTGCGAGAGGTTGTCCATTGACTCCTTCACCTTCTTGCCAGAGTTGTCGTACTTCTTGTAGTAGTGCTTGAAGAAGTCCTCAACGTTCTTGACGTTCGCCCATCCAGCAGTGAACACGAACTTCTTCGTGGCGGTCTCAACCTCAAAGTCCTGGTCAGGCTTGTATGTCCTGGAGAAGTCCCTGAGCAGCTTGGCGGTATCCAGAGTGTATGCGTTCTCCTTGCCGCACTTGGAGCATGTGAACTTGATTTCAGGATTGATTTTGTTCATCTGCTGGAGGTTCAGTGTCACCGAAATCCTCTCAAACTCCGTGTAGTCCCTGATGTCGAAGTTCTTCTCAATGGCAAGTTTGTTGATGAGCGAGAGCATGGAGCAGTACATAATGTCTGCCCTTGAGTTGTTCTCCATGGCAACCTTGGACATTTCCTTCTGCTGCGCGGTGGAGATTTCCCTGAACTCCACAGTCTTGCCAATGCTGGGAAGTTCAATCCCAGTGGAGTTGAGCGACATCTTCTGGCGGAATGCGTTGACGATGTTCGCTGAGTTCGTCTTCTTCTCCGTTTTCTTCACAGGAAGCACCTTCAGCTCTGGAGTTTTCTCCTCCTCAACCTTGGCAGCAGCTTCCTTTTCAATTTCCTGATTCACCAGGTCCTGGGTGGCCTGGTCAGCAGGCTCGTCCCTATAATGCGTGATTGGTGGTGTTGGCATTTTACTTTACCTCTGTTTCCTTTGATTTAGATTTCTTGTTCTTGCCCTTCTTCGTGGGCTTCTTCTTGGGCGGTTCCTTCGTCTCAGCCTCTCCCTCGCTTGCCTCAGCAACAGGTGGTGGTTCGTTGTTCTGAAGGTTGGACATGAAGGACTGGAGCTTCTTCATATGCTCCCTCTTCGCCTTGTTGTTCTCGCGGTTGATGATGTCCACCTTCTTCTTGAACCTCTCAACAACTTCGTCAGCGCGCAGCCACATGTCATGTCCGTCCAGCACGTTCTGGATTTCCTTCTTGGTCAGGAAGTTCTTGTAGATTTCGTTGAAGAAGTCCTCAAGCCAGGGGTTGTAGAATTCCTCCTCCTTCTTGATGTCAGACTGCTTGCCACAGGAAAATCCACTTGAAGTGTGAATCATCATGTAACCGTGCGGGTAGCAAATCATTCCGTCGCAGGCAAGCGCAACCATTGTCGCAGCAGAGCAGCACGCCGATTCAATCTGGCATACCACCTGCGCCTGGCAGAGTTTTATCTGCGTGACAATCTGGATTGCGGTCATAAGTTCACCGCCCCAGCAGTTGATGTGGATTACAACAAGGTCGTCCTCGCTTGCCGATTGGAGAATGTCAAACCACTTGAGGAATCCACGCGCCTCGCCGATGTCGTCAATCAGCCACAGGTGGTAGACGCTCTTGGTCTGCTTCCCATATGAAACAAGGTTCTCCTTGTCGAACTGCGCATCCTCCTCAGTAAGCCCAGGGATGATGCTCTTGAAACTCTCTATTCTGTTCATAACTGTTTGTCTATGTTGTTGGATGTTGTTGAATGTCCCCCGCATGAGGGACACGATATGGTCATACTATGTTCAATTATACTAAAAACACAGGGACAACAGGGCTTATTCTGAACTGAAATGACCGAAATTGGGGTTTTGGACGTGGTAAATATAATAAAGCACAACAATCGGTCGCTTCAACTGGATTGCTGCGGCCAAAACATACAACCAAATAGAGGGTAGACCTTTGAGATAGAAGAAGAAAACCCGCAGTTCATATCGGAACAAGAACAACCTTCGTTCTGATTAGGAAACAAGGCACAAGAAGAGAAACAAAAAAAGATACCTTGAGAACAAAAAGGAGAAATTCAGGAAATCAAAGGAGTGGAAGGAATTTAGAGGTCACATGGCAAAGCTGTTCAACCACCGTGACTACATCACTGGCAGGCGGCTTGTCAAGGGCTTCAACGTCCACCACTTGAAAACAGACCAGGACAGCGAAAACTACTGCGACATATCGCACGATGAGGAATTCATACCACTGAACTCCTATTGCCACAAGATGCTGCACTATCTGTTCATCTACTATCAAAAAGACCCTACAGTTATGGATAGATTGAAGGAAATACTTGACAAGATGTGTCAACTAGCCCCAAACTACGGTGTAGAGCCTATTGACGACATAGACGAAACAATAGAGGAAGCTGAGGAATAGGGCGAGTTTGAGGAAGAGGCATAGGTGAAAATCACCATTGATAACATAGAGGAAACTCAGCCAGAATACGATATTCCAGAACAGGAGCCTGACCAGTTCATTTCCTCCGAGGAACTTGGTTCTTAGTTATTGCCAAAACCTGACCTTTGAGTTCAATCTTGTCTTCAGGAAACTCCACTATTTCATAATCATTGTAAGCAAGCATCTCGTTTGAATAGACGGGCCTGGTTGAATGGTCGAATATCGCAAGCGTGATATGGGGATGCTCGTTGTTCACGCCAAATTTCTCAACTTGGCTCCTGTCAACCACAAGGGCAGCAATCCTGTCGTCATACGCAACCGTGTCAGCAACTATCGTGGCTTCAGTTCCAAGCAAGTCCATGTCATAGGACTCGCATTCTCTACCATATGCCAACGTCAGATGGTCGCAAAACATCCTGCTGTATTCATCGTTGAATATTTCGTTTGCGAGAATTTTCAACTTGGTCTTGCTTTCTTCGTCAAGTTTCAGGCAAATGTATATGATGTCTTCAGTGCGCATTGATTATCTCCTATCTTCTCGCTGGGTCTTCTGTAATTAAGTGGGCCTGGGAGAATGGAATCCTAGTGCTGGAAATTGGTGGCATCATTGACTGGGCATACAGCATTTCATTCTCAGCATTCATCCTATCAATTTCTTCATAGTCCTTCGCCAACTGAAGGTCAATGTCCAACTAGGATGGTTCATCCTCTATGTATTCCTATGGTTTAGGAAGTTGGGCGTTTGAATCAGCCTTGAACAGACCAGGACGGATGTTCCTATCCCATGCAAGTGGATTACGGTAAGCCATTATTCATCCCTCATTAGCCGAAGGGGCTTTCGTCTCCGCCACCTTCGTCTCCTCCGCCCATGTAGTCTCCGCCACCCATATCGTCACCGCCTTCGTCTCCTCCACCTTCATCGCCACCACCTTCTCCGCCTTCTCCACCTTCACCGCCCTCTCCGTTCTCCTCTTCCGCGGTTGTGACGTTAATCTTGTTGGTGTTGAATATGCTATGGGCAAGGATTTCCTCAAGGCTGGACATGCTCATGGTCTTCAACTTCGTAATCTGGGAAGCGTCAATCTCTCCGCCCATGTACTTCTCGCCAATGCCCTCAACCATAGCCGCCATTATGCCATCGAACAGACGGAGCTGGTTCATTTCGTTTATCTCAGCCTCAGTCATTCCAAGAATGTGCTTCTGCGCCCATGTCTTAGACATTTCCTCTCGGTCAGCGTACTTGGCGTACAGCTCCATCTTCTGACTGATTTCCTGATTGGAAATGAACTTGGAATAGACATAAGGCGGGGTGAACTCCACGTAGAAGTCGCTTTCCTTCAACTGGCACTGCTGCCATATTCCACGCAGCTTCAGATGGACAATGAAGGAGTCCTGCAAAGCCTTTGCGAACTTCATCTGGATGTTCAGCTCCAGCTTGGAGAACGAAAACTCCTCTTGCGTGATTTCAGTTGAAGCCCTGTAGGAATTGGATTCAAGGTTGTCCCACCTTGTGTATGGAACGCCAAACTGCTTAATCATGCGCTTCAGGAAGAACTTGAGGTCTTCAATCTGGTCGTATTGGGCGGTTTGCTCAACCGTGCTCACGGTAGTTCCATCGTTCGCGTTGGACTTTGGAAACACCCAGCTATCCAGCATCGAGGATGGATTGTAGGTCTTGCCAATCATGGAGTTGTTGGACTGACGGTCAATCTTCGCAACCTTCTTCTCGGACAACTTCTACGCGAACCTTCTCACATACTCGTGGGCAACCTTGTCTGCCATTCCACCAGTCGCAATGTTGAACAGCAACCTTACTGGGGCGCGTGTCACACGCATAATCACAGCGGCGTCCTGCAGAAGAACCAACTGGTAGTACGCCTGCTTTACGCCCTCAATGATGGAATAGGTCACACGCCCATTCGGAGACTTCTTGTCATGCGAGAAGTACGTAATCTGAGGGAAAAGCAATGGCACAACGTTCTGGGCAGAGCTGAAGTCCAATCCACGGTAGCCATTCGTGTAGATGGTGTTGAATATGGCGGAGTTCTGGGAATAGTATGCCGACAAGGTGTACTGCAGTTCCTATGCGTACTTGTCCAAGTCAAAGTAGATTCCGCAGTTGTCGCCAGTGGCCTGGTTGATGAGGATGTCGTAGAAATCGTTTCTCAGCCTCTTCACGCCAATGATGCCCAAGGTCGGAATGTCGTGGTTTATGATGTTTTCCCAGCATACCTCGCCCTCAATCACGTAGGTGCGGATGATGTCCACGATGTTGTTGCGGATGTCGAACAGCTTTACGAAGTTCTCAAACTCCTTCTAAATCAGGTCCTGTTGCTGGGGATTCAACTTCTCATTAATGTCGGGGGAGAAGTTCAACCTAATGAATTCGCCAGTTGAGGATACTGTGAGGAAGTCCGATGCGATTTCGTTGATGCACCAGTTGCACTCTGGGAACTCTGAGATTGAACGGTACTGCCAAAGCCTCTGGCACTTGTCCGTGATGAGGGGAATGTAGTTGTGGTTGAACTCGTCAGAGACATAGCCGAAGAACGCGGTCGAGATTCCAGGGTTCTGCAAGGACACAATGCCCTGCTTGTCTATGATTTTCTCAATCTTGGAAGTGTAGGACTTGAACGTCTCAAAGTTTCTGTTCTAGGCGAGAATCTATATCCTGTCATCGCCCTCAGTACTTCCTGCGTTCCCAGCACCCTACGTGTTCAACTTGTTCATCCGGTCAACGGGTGAAGCAGACGCAGTCAATACGCTATGATTGTTGTTATTCGCCATTAGTCATTTCCCAACTTAATTATATGGGTATTTACCATAAACGGCAAATAATCACATCCAGGTGCCAAGCACTTCCACGTCAGCATAGCGGTTGAAGTCTGAATCCCATCCATTGAGGGCGTAGAGCGAACCTATGTTCTGACCATCGCCGCCCTGGTTCATTTCAATGCAGAACAGCCTATCCCCATCCTCAATGCGCTTCTTCATCGCCTCAAGGTCTGGACACCAGTTGGGGAGTTCAATCTCCTTGCCCTCGGCAATCAGGTCCTGGGTGTTGAGGATGGTGTTCATGGTGATTTCGCAGATTCCCATGCTATCGTCTCTGGAATAGGGATTGTCTCTGTTCGCCGTTGCAACGGCCTTGGTGATGTTCTCAACAACGTTCTTGCGGTACTGCTCGTCAGAAACGTTATTCCAATGGTAGGGGCGAATATGCCACTGCATAGAATCCCTACTAATGGTGACATGCGCTGCAGTATCAAGGTCCTGGTACTCCAGATGTGATTCGTTCTTCTCCAGAATCATCGGAGTGTACTTGCTGTTGCTGTTTTTCATGTGGTTCACAGCCTGAACAAACTCCTTGACCTGCCTCTCCCCATCAATGGTTCCAGGAAGCCAACCCACAGAAAGTTCACCGATGAAAAGCAGTTCGTAGGAGTTCATGCAGAAGTCCAACTGCCTGTGGTTGAACAAGTTCAGTTCCCTGATGTAATCGTCATCGTAGGTGTCATCGTCACGGAAATCAGAACAAGCCTTCACCGCCTTGTTGATGAAGTCGTACATGTCATGTCCCTTTGGCAGAGCAATGACATAACTGCTTGAACTGGAATTGCTAACATAGTCAGCTCTGATTTTCATTGATTCTCCTTTGCCTCAAGCCTGTCCAGAATCCTTCCAAGGAAACTGTCCCTATCCCTGAAGTCATGCTCGGAATCGGTATCGTCAGGCTCAAAGCCAAACTTCTTGAAATACTTGTAGAGGAACGCAAGGTTGCCCATGGAGGCATTGTCCCAGTCATCGCACTCAAAGCCCAGCTCCACAATGTCCTCGGGCTTCTTGGGGTCGGCATGGGTGTCGGTGTCCCCATCGTACCTGCCCTGGATGTAGTCCTCGCAGAACTTCTCTGGGGAATTCCATTCAAGCCAATCGTCAGGCGACATGTCAGTGGTAAGGGCACCGATGTTCATGGTTTCGCCAAGGGGGTTGTACGAACCGTAGAGGCAGTCCCCAAAGTCGTCAAGAAACATCTTGGCGGCTTTCGCAGCATCCTTCCTGATTATGAAAGAACTGCTTGAACTGTTACTAACATAGTCTGAACGGATTTTCATGTCGTTTCTCCTTTAGTCAATCAACCACACGCACCGAAGAATGTCGAGCCACCAGCGTCCGAACCACCAGTAACAATGTCAACCTCATCGTACTTCGCGTCAAGTCCCTTCTCATTGAGCGCATCAACCACTCGGGTCTTGTACTCCTTCAGGGTCTCGGTGTCCTTCATCTTGTTGTTGCCGTCCTTCATGTCATAGCCAACAAGAACTCCCTCTGCATCACCCCAATCCCTTCCAGCAATCTGGAAGTCAAGCCCAGTATTCTCAAGAACCCGATACAGCACCTCAGAGAAGGATTCCTGCTCAATGAAGTCGTCAATAGACTCGCAGTCGGAATCGTATTCCTTGTTCAATTCCTCCAGCAGCTTGTCCTTGTCCTTTGCAAGCATGTCCATCAAACCATCAAGGTCGGAAAACACCTTCCCAACTATCACGAAACTGGAAGAACTGGAGTTGCTAACGTAGTCTGTGCGGATTTTCATTGTTCACCTCAAAGGTCAAGGTCAGAACCACGGATGCTGTTGTAGTCAAAGTGGTCGTCCCCACTGATTTCAATTTGCTTGTATCTGGTTTCCATGATGGTGGCAACCTGCACGGCATTGGACAAGTCCTCGCCATAGTCATCGCCGCACTGGCAGTAGATTGAGCCATTCTCGTTCTGGAGGATGAGTCGGATGAAGTCCATCTGCCCATAGCCATCCTCGGCCATGATATGCTTGGAATTGACAGACACCTCAAAGTCCAAGTCGTCCTCGTATGTCCAGATGTCCACCTTGGGATTGAACACGGTCTTGGCTTTCTCCTCCAGTTCCTTCAACTGCTCCTTGCTTGCGCAGTGGCAACGGAGGATGATGCCGTTGACGTGCTTGAGCAGCTTCATGAACCCCTCGTCAATGCAGGCTCCCTTGTCCTCAAAGTCAATAATGAACGAGCTGCTTGAGCTGTTGCTAACATAGTCACTTCTGATTTTCATTTCTTTTTCCTTTCAATCAACCATTGTCGTTTCCACCACGGACATAGGATGTCTCAAACCTCAGGAAGTCGTACAAGGCATCCTCAGACTCAAACATTTCCATGCACTCGCCCTCTGACGATGCAGATTGGTGGTCAATGTAATAGTCGTCGTTTAACAGACTGTAGCCATAATAGCCCTTCTCATCGTCATGCCAGATGTGCGTCTTGATTGCGTCTTCGTTCAACTTGAAGTTGAAGTGAAACCTCTCCTTGCACACCTTCTTCAACATATCGTAGAGGCGGTCAAAGTCCTTGCCAGTGAACTCCCTCTTGTATTCCCTGTCCCTGTTTTCAATCTTCTCAAGGAACAGGTAGAGCAACTGGATGGCAACGAAATTCAATTTGCCCTCAAAGGAGCATGTGTCCTCCCATTCCCATCCGAATTCGTGCTTGCCGTTCTTGCACGGGGCGTAGTAGCAAGTCCAGTCCTCGGAGTATGAGGAAAACTCCGCAGAGATTGTCTCTGTCATGTCCATGCCCTCTTTCGCAATGATGATGAAGGAGGACGATGAGCTGTTGCTCACGTAGTCGCTTCTGAGTTTCATTTAGCCCTCCATTCCACCGTCAATCAGGCACTCAACCTTGATGGTTTTCTTTCCTGTCATTTCCTTCAACCTGTCCTCAATCCTCTTCTCAAAGTCCTTCTTTGTCTCGGAATCCTTCATCTTATCATATTCCATTCCAATGCAGACATTATCGTAGTAGTTCTCCAGTCCATACTGGAAGTCCAAGTCCGTGAACCTCTCCTCAAGTTCCTCAACTATCTCCCCAGTATCCCACTCGCTGTAGTCCTCTGGGGTGTCGTCTGAGTTGTCATGGTATTCCGAAACAAGATTGAGGTGTTCAGCGATTTTCACAAGTTCCTCGTTGTCAAATGCATGCCCCACAACCATGAAGCTGCTTGAACTTGAGTTGCTAACATAGTCAATTCTGATTTTCATGAAGTTTTCCTTTCCAATACATTATACGTCAAATGGGCTTGCTTGTAAAGGGTCATTTCCTCTACCCGACATAGAAGTTCCCACCTTCCATCTCAAGGAACTGGTTTACTCTGGCATCCCTTCCACCCTTTATGTCCTGATTCAGTTTGCCACTTCCATTCAAGCCAAGCAACGCAAGGATTTCCTTGAAAATGCTGTCAATCTCCGCCCTATACTCCAGGTTCGTGTCACGCAAGGTGTCGTCCACAACCTCAACGTTCGGGCAGTTGTCAAGGTCAATGTAGATGATTCTATCGTAGCCCTCAATGGACTTCTTCACCTTGGCAAGCATTTCGTCTAGGTCAGATTGCGTGATTCCAAGTTCGGGGTTGTGTCTGAACAGATAGACAGTGTAGGCGTATGCGTCAATGGGGGAGCGGTCAGTGATGTAGTTTCCGTCTGGCATCTGCTGGATTATGTCCATTTGCTCAACTAGCGTGTCCAGGATTATCTTCTGCGCCTCTAGGTTGCCGTTCCTGTTTATCTGAAGTCCCGCCTTGCGTATCTTCTCTCGGTAGTCGCATCCTACCGTGTGGAACTCGTTTAGAGTCCCTCTGAAGATGCTGATTATGTCGTTGATGAAAGTTGACTTGCCGGTGTTCTGCGTTCCAATAACGCCCACCACGAATTTGCTCTATGCCATTTTGTATATGTCCTCTCGTTGTCGATAAATTATACTTTCTGAATGGACTTCAGATACTGGTCGTATTTCCTCTCCCAGTCCTCTTTCGTTTCGTTCTTGTGAAGGTTGTAGAACTTCATGAGCCAATCCCTTTTCAACTGGATTTTACCAAACTGCTTCGCGTTGTCTGGACCGAAATACCCAGACACTTCAAGGTAGTATCCGCTTTTCTCAACATGCTCAATCCAACGGTCAAGGGAGCGGCAATACAATTGCCAGTCCATATCCTCGACTATTCCAGTTCCCAATGATACCCCAGGACATCCAATTCCACCAGTGTCCTTGTACTGTCCGCCCTTGAGGACATAGTACCGGTCAACGCGAATGTCCTGAAACTCGTCCTTCTTTGTTGCTGAACCAATGGCTGGAACTGCAATCACGCCAGCCAATGTCCATATGAAATTCCTTCTTGTAGTTTTCATCATTTGCCTCCAGTTAAATTATATCACCCGAAGATGAAGTTGTCGCCGACAATCTGCCACGCCTGAAACACCTCAACGGAACCCACTTTGGGAAGTTTGCCATCCAGCAGTCCCTTGAACGCGCCATACATTTCAACGAACTTCCTCGTGTCCTCGCGGTTGAACTTCACAACCTTGAACCTGGACATGAGCCTTGTCCAGAACAGACCCTTCTTCACAATGGGCATTCCATCAAACATATTTGGTTCAATGTGCAGGAGGACAAGGAACTGGTTAGATGCGTCAGTCAATGTGTCAACATCCCACACGGTAGGGTCTTCAACCTCCTTGTGGATGCAGGACGCGCAGAACATCAGGAACTTCTCCTTGTCCATCGTGTACCGCCAGCAGAGGACGGGGTGGCAAATCCATTTCAGCAACTTCTTCATCGTATTCTCCTTTAGTGTATGAGACTTGAATATTCCTTGTCTGACAGACCATTCAACCAGTCACTTGACTCGTCAAGCATCTTCTGAAGTTTCCTCGGTATGGGCTTTCCCTGCCTCGTCAACCTCTCGTATTCAATCGCCGAACTCATCATCTTGTTGAATCCAGTGTCAAAGTCATCGTTTGTTTTCACGCTCATTTTCAATCTCCTTGAGGTAATCATACAGGAATTTCGCGTCCAATAGGTCGTCAATCAGTCCATATCTTGTATGGCAATCCTCCGGAGGTTTCCACCCAATGTCCTTTTTTACAAGGCACACGGGAACATCTTCTGGTTTGATGTAAATGACCCTCGGTTCGCTTGTTGTCCGCCATTCCTTGATTGTCCATTCATCGTCCATCCATCAGCCCTCCAGCCATTCGTTGTCAATAATGTAAAACAGAACTATTGCGCCAACAGTGAGGGCAAACCACAACAACCAGAATAGGACATACGGCCACGCGCATTTCGCAAGCCCTTCCCTGTACTTCTCAATGTCTGCGCGAACCATGTCGGCCCTTCCCTTGAAGCCCTTGTCACGCAAGTCCGCGAATATGGTTCCAGTGAATCCATCCTTTGTGGTGTAGACCAAATCACGCTCGTTATTGAACAGACCACCACCCACAACGGTCTCCTCTTCTCTGGCGCAACCGTAGTTGAACTTGTTGTACTTGAACTCTGACCCGCAGAACCTAACCATTGGGGAATTTGTCTCTGATGTCCATTTCGTGTCCCATGACCAATAGGTTTCGGTTCTATGATGGGTGTGTGGTCTTCCCTTTGAATCGTATGTTGTGTAGGTGACAACCCTTGTGTGCATCTGGTACTTCTGGTGGCGGACCTCAATCCTCAGATATTCGCCCTTCACCAGCTTGCTCGTAACTGGAGTTACCGCCTCAAGTTTGCCACGGACAAAGGCATGACCAACATCCGTGTCCATGGCGTGTCTGAACTCGTCTGGAGATTCAATGGCAACGGCCTGACGGTACTTCAAGGTGGAATCGTCCACCTTCTTGTCAATCCACGAATGTACAAGGAATCCAAGAAATGACATCACTCCAAGGATTAGCAGAGAGAACAGGACTTCGCGCAGGGTGATTTCAAAGTCAATGCTCTCGTACAGGACAATCCTATCCTTCTTGCTTGGCTTTTCACTCAAATGGCGTTTCCACGCGCTGTTGCAAATGCCCTTATCCGTATTGCGCCACTGTGTGCGCCCGTCTCTGCCAATAGAATATCCCATTGTTCAACTCCTCATGTCAGGAATCCCATCAAGTTCAATTTCAGAATCAGGATTGAAACTGCCCCTCTCAACCCAAGTTCCGCCAATGTGGTCAACCAAATCCTGGTACTTCTTCCCAATGTAGAACTCATGCCTGATTTCAGCAAGTCTGTCCATGAAGCTCCGCTTCACAAGGTTCATGTTCTTCGTCTGGACGTGGAGGTTGAAGCAGTTGGTTCTCTGACCATCCTCACCAGCCACGGATTCAAGCGCAATTGAGACAAGTTTCCTTGGAATGTGCCACGCTGCGGCAATCGTGTTGTGGTTGCTGCGCCTTAGTTCATCGCGGGAAAATGGGTCAGTGTACCCCCAAAACCCATCATCGTCCAGAACAAGGTTGATGTACGAATTGACGATTTGGGAGTACAATTCCTCAAGTGTGGATGCCGAAGTCCACCCAAACTCCTTGACAACCTCTGCGTCAAGCGCGTATATGTCAACAGGATTTTCCATTAGAACAGCTCAAGGGGCTTGGTGTCGCGCTGCTCGGGCTCCGCCTCGTACATATCAAACTTCTTCACCTCATAGCCAGTGAACGAGAGGAAGAATGACGTGGGGAACTTGCGGCAGTAGTAGCGGTAATCCCTCACGAACTCGTTGTAGGCTTTCTTGTGCTGCGCCAGCGTGTTCTCCGTGATGGAAATGTCGTTCATGAGGTACTGGTAGTTCTTCTGGGACTGGAGTTCAGGGTACTTCTCGGCAACGGCGTTGATGTTCGCCATCGTAGCCTTGAAGCCCTTGCCATCCATGTTCTTGCCACCACGCTGGGCAATGACATCCATGAGGGTCTTGTACTCATGCTCATCGTACTTCTTCACGCAAGCCGCCAATTCGTGCAGCTTGTTGAAGCGGTTGGAGAGCTGGACGTCAATTCCAGACTTCGCCGCGTTGACATTCTCCTCAAGGGAGATTGCCCCATTCTTGCTTGACATGACCATGCAGACGCCAACCAGACCAATGCCGATTATCGCTGCCAATGTGATTAGTACTGCTTTCATTTTTGTTTTCTTCCTTTGTTTTTGGTTATCGTTTCATGCAGGGACATCCTGCATGATGAATCAGTGAAATCGCATTTGAAGGTCGAACCATCACCTGAAGATACTCATGCCCATCCACCTCAAACAGGGTGTAGACGCATGTGTTCCATCCCCAGCTTCTTATTATCCTCGGCGTTGTCCCATAGTTGGACAATTGCGCGGGCGAAAACCCAGACGCAAGCGCAACCAAAGCAACCATCATCAGTTTCTTCATTTTCCCTCCTTGTATTCCTTGATGATGCATCCAATCTCAAACAGACGCTCAAGAGTGTCTTTACCACTCGGATAGATTATGTTCGTTGAACGTCCATCAATCTGGAAATGCGGACCATCTGAAATGGTTATGTCACGTGACAGAACCTTCGCTATCTTGTCAATGCACTCTTCGGCTGTCATGTTCAGTTCTCCTTAACGTTTCCAACGAGGGAACGGAGTTTGGTTCTGTCAATTCCCTTTGCGTAGATTACATAGGCTTTGCCCAATGGATGCCAATTCACCTCCAGATGGACAGGAACGAAATCCCTTTTCTCCAAATCAGACACGACATTTGAAATGGCGTTCTCAATCTTGTCTGGCTTGTCAACGGAAATCCTGGTGGAATAATCTGATGTCACTCCGACAGGGGAATAGCATATCGCAAACCCTATCCCAAACACAATGAGCAGGAGTCCCACTATTGGCAGAAACTTCATCATTTCAGTTCTCCTTCTTTGAGTTGTTCTCAAGAATCTTGAAGCACGGGCAGTTGTTCGCCGTGTCCATCTGACGGTACTTCGCGCAATCCTCAACCCAGAACTTCTCAAAGTCAAAGTCGTCAGTGAGGAAGTTGTATGACTTGAAGTTGGGGACGTGTTCGCAGAAGGAGCAGTGGTAGTACTGACCAAAGGTGTTGATGTACCCTGAAATACGAGAGCTTTCACAAGGCTCGCAGTACTTGATTAGGTCAGGCTTTCCCCTCTCGCGGAAGTAGTCCTGAACCAGACCACAAGAGCAGGAGTCAAAGCCATAGCCAATTCCAATCTTGGAGCAGCGCGTGATTACCTTGTCCAAAGTCTCAAAGGACATGTCGCAAGGCAACTTGCTTGCCCTACCTACTGGCTTGCAACGCAGGAACACGATGTTGCGCAGACCCTCAACCTTGCCATTCTCAATGTCATCCAGAACCTCGTTCACGAAATTGAGGTTGTAGTCGGAGAGAATCAGGTGCATGTTGCAGAAGTTAGGGGAACGCTCGTTGAACCTCTTGATGGTGTTATAGCAGAGGTTCTTGTCAGTCTCATACACGGAAACCGCAACGCGCCCACAGTACTTGAGGGTAGCCTCAAATATCTCATCGTTCAGGTCTGCGCCAGAGAGGGTGTAGTTGGGGACGATTCCCATGTCCTCCCTCAGCCAACGGAGCATTTCCTTGAAGTCGGGATTGGTCTGAACGCCAGTGATGCCCAAGGCAATCTGCGAGAGGTTGCGCGGGAACTTGCCAACAATCTTCTTGAAGTCAGCAAGGCTCATGTTGGTTGCTGGCTTGTCAGTGTTGTTCTTGTAGCAGAACTTGCACGAAGCCCCTCCAACTCGGGGGCAGCCATTGATTGAGATTTCCAGGTCAAGGATTTCGGGCCCAAGCGGACACCATGAAGGGTCGTCCTCAAAGGTCTTGCCCATTCGCACGTTGAAGCCCGTTGTCTTGTTGAAAATCTGGTAGTAGTCAAGCTGGGTCGCGTTGATGACGAACTTGTGCGTGTCGGTGTCCACCACAGTCCAATAAGATTCCACTCCATCCACTTCCCTTCTGTAAATCTGAATCCTCGCGTCCTTCACTGAAGAGGGCGTGAATCCCTTGACGGCCTTGGGGTCAGGGGTGGAACGGCTCTGGAAGCACTGCCTAACGTACTCGTTGAAGCAGACCTCCACAACGGACCTTGCGTTGTCAATCATCTTCTTAGATGCCTCAGTCGCGGCTTGCGCAGTCATTGTCATTTCCTTTCATCTTGTCAACGGCGCGGAGAATGTCCTTCCCCTTTTTCGTCACCGTGTATTCAAATCTCTCGTTGTAATCCAGAATGTCGCGGTAGAGCATGTTGGCGAACGTTGTGGAGCATTGTCCCCGTCCAGCGTCCTTACCCCAAATAGCCTCTCGGATGTCACGCCGCTTGCACTTGGGGTGGCTTTCCACGAACCTCAGAATACGGACGTAAACCCGATTGGGAGCGGGCCGCTTGAAGGTGTACTCGCACTGGTCTGGGCGGTTGTGCGCCTCGTCAACCCAGTAGTATCTCTCTGCCTTTACGTGTCTCATTTCTCCTTGTTTCCTTTCTCGTTATAGTTTTCTGCACAGGGTTATCGTTACCAGAATGAATCCAAAGGTATCGTACATGTCGTTGGGGGAAGTGAAGTTCTCCAATGAATCCTTAAAGTTAACTACCACCCATCCAGTCACATCAAGGTCAAACATCATCACGCAGAGGT